>Ga0181597_10000096_pt1 | contig 86316 bp, 93 predicted proteins | sample 041ome_5_FD_148647 | JGI IMG/M metagenome (GOLD analysis project Ga0181597, IMG submission 148647) | Coastal salt marsh microbial communities from the Groves Creek Marsh, Skidaway Island, Georgia - 041403US metaG (spades assembly) | ecosystem: Environmental > Aquatic > Marine > Intertidal zone... | reverse complement strand
TCGACAAGCGTTTGTATAAAAGTTTGGTTCATTACACCCGAGACCCTTTTATTCGTCTCAAATTCGGGGCAGAATTGCGTAAGCGGCAGGTTTGAAGCCGCAATTATCATATTCATGGATGACTGACAGGCCAGTCGAAACGTTGATATTTTAAATCTATTCAGCTTCGATTATTCGTATAGTTTTACGATGCAAGGGAATCCCGCCGGCAAACGGCTCAGGTGATTCATAAATAATCCATACTTGATAAGCGTATCAAGTCATACAGCAGTTCCAGATGGCAAAAAGTGAAGCAGTAGTTCTGAAAGGTAAGTTCGCGCAGGAAAAATATGTCGAAGCCCCTCGCACCGGGACTGCGCTGTGTATTAATTCAAAAGGCTACCATAATATTTTCTATCAGGATTGGGGCAGCCAAGAAAGCAAGGAAACCATGTTCTGCCTGCATGGCCTGACCCGCAACTCCCATGATTTTGATGCTATTGCCAACCGCCTGGGCGGCACCCGTAAAAAGCGCCGTATTATTTGTCCTGACACCGTAGGGCGAGGTCGCAGTGACTGGTTGCCGGATCATGAGGACTACCAGATTCATCAATACAATATGGATATCACCGTGCTGGCGGCCAAGCTTGGTTGTGAAAAATTTGACCTGCTGGGCACCTCACTGGGCGGCATGATGGGCATGGTACTGGCCGCCATGAAGAATTCTCCGGTAAAGCGCCTCATCATCAACGACATTGCTCCCGAAGTCCCCAATACCGCCATGTCCCGCCTGGGACGCTATCTGCATCTGGATCCCTATTTCAATAATCTTGACGAAGTAGAGCAATACATCCGCAAAACCCTGGCGCCGTTCAATCCCATGACCGATGAAGACTGGGCCCACTACGCCAAAACCAGCTCGCGCCCGGACGGGAATGGTTTTCGTCTGGCTTTTGATCCGGATATCTCCAACACCTATGGTCGCCGCTACTGGTACCTGATGTATTTCAATCTCTGGAAATACTGGGTACAGATCAAATGCCCGGTTCTGATCCTGCGCGGCAAGGATTCCGACTTCCTCTCCGAGCATCTTTTAGAGCGCATGCTGCGCAAACTCCCCCAGGCCGAAGCCATCGAATTCGAAAATACTGGCCATACGCCCACCTTGAATGCCCCGGAACAGATTGATCCGATTATTAAATGGTTGGACAAGACTAAAATCTAGTTACAAGCGGGCAAGATAAAAGAAAAAGGATAAAGGATAAAGGTGGGTGGCCCGGTGAATCCAGCGTATTCCCGTAGGTCGGATAAGCGCAGCGCATCCGACGAGATGCCTGCATAATTCCCGAACCGGTGAACCCTCTGGCTTCTTAATACCTCCCAATTGCCGCCAAAACCCGGTATATTTGCCCTTCCAAAAATTGTTCCCTTTTCAGCCTGATGCCAAAAATAGCTATAGCAGGAATAGGATACGTTGGTCTCTCCAACGCCATCCTTCTCGCTCAAAACAATGAAGTCTTTGCCGTTGATCTGGACTCAAGTCGAGTTGATCTGCTGAACAACAAGCTATCACCGGTAGAAGATCAGGAAGCCAGCAACTACCTTGCCAATAAAGAACTCAATTTAAAGGCGACAACCGATAAAACCGAAGCCTATGAGAATGCCAACTTCATCATCGTAGCAACACCCACAGACTATAATCCTGAGACCAACTATTTCGACACCAGAAGCGTTGAGGCTGTGGTAAGTGATGCATTAGCAATCAATAAAGAAGCTTCCATCGTTATTAAATCTACCGTCCCTGTTGGATTTACGGCCACCTTAAAAGAAAAGTACAACACCGAAAACATCCTGTTCTCCCCAGAGTTTCTGCGCGAAGGAAACGCACTACACGATAATCTCCACCCCTCACGAATTGTGGTGGGAGGACAGAGTCAGGCTGCGCATGATTTCGCTGCTCTGTTACAAAAAGGAGCTATAAAGCAAAACATAGATACTTTGTTTACCGGTTCAACCGAGGCTGAGGCAATCAAGCTGTTCGCCAATACCTATCTGGCTATGCGGGTGGCATATTTCAATGAACTGGACACTTATGCTGGCACACACGGACTGGATTCCAGGCAGGTTATTGACGGAGTGTGTCTTGATCCCAGAATAGGAAATCACTATAACAATCCCAGTTTCGGTTACGGTGGCTATTGTTTGCCCAAGGACACCAAGCAGCTTCTGGCTAACTACAAGGATGTGCCACAGAATCTGATTAATGCCATTGTAGAGGCAAATTGCACACGTAAACATTACATAGCCGATAGCATAGTCAAAATGAATCCCAAAGTGGTTGGCATCTATAGAATGATTATGAAGTCTGGTTCAGACAATATTCGTTCTTCGAGTATGCAGGGCGTCATGAAGCGTATTAAAGCAAAAGGAATTGAGATAGTAATTTATGAACCGACCCTTGACGAAGAAACATTCTATAACTCAAGAGTAATAAGCAGTCTTGAAGAATTTAAAAATGAAGCAGATGTAATTATCGCCAATCGCATCAATAAGCAAATTCAGGATGTTTTACCTAAGGTTTATAGTCGTGACCTTTTCCATGGTGACTTTTAATCAAAATCAGAAAGTGAAAATAGATTTAAACTTTTTGATTTTTAGCGCCAAGGACATTATCAGTACAAGCTACTTTAATGATGTAAAGATGTATAAGTAATGGTACTTCTTTTATTGATGGTAATAGAAAAATACAAGTAGAAAGTGATTTGAGATATATAGAGGATACCTCCCATGTGGGAAAATAGAAATAAAAGAATATTAGTCACTGGTGGATCTGGTTTTCTTGGTTCTCATCTCTGTGAAAGGCTTCTAGAAGAGGGAAATGATGTACTTTGTGTGGATAATTTCTATTCAAGTACTAAAGAAAATGTAATTCATTTAATGGCAAATCCACAATTTGAATTAATGCGGCATGATGTAACGCTTCCTTTACATATTGAAGTAGATGAAATCTACAATTTAGCCTGTCCTGCATCACCAGTGCATTATCAATTCAGCCCTGTGCAAACAACAAAAACCTCGGTTCATGGTGCAATCAATATGCTAGGTTTAGCCAAGCGTGTAAAAGCAAAGATACTGCAGGCCTCAACAAGTGAAATTTATGGAGACCCAGATGTGAACCCACAAAAAGAAACCTATTGGGGCAGAGTGAACCCAATAGGCATTCGATCTTGTTACGATGAAGGGAAACGTTGTGCTGAAACGCTTTTCTTTGATTACTCTAGACAGTATAAAATTCCGATCAAGGTAGCCCGTATATTTAATACATATGGTCCAAAGATGCATCCTAATGATGGAAGAGTTGTTTCTAATTTCATTGTTCAGGCTTTGAGGGGAATGCCAATTACTGTCTATGGAGAAGGAACGCAAACAAGATCATTCTGTTTTGTGGATGATTTGATTTATGGACTTATAAAGCTCATGGGTAGTTCAAATGACTTTACTGGCCCAGTGAATCTGGGTAATCCGCTGGAGTTTACAATTTTGGAACTCGCCGAACTGGTTATTAAATTAACACATTCAACATCAGATATTATTCATAAACCTCTACCATCTGATGACCCTTTGCAACGCAAACCAGATATTGGACTAGCCACATCAGCATTAAATTGGAAACCACAAGTAGAATTAGAACAAGGATTGGATAAAACTATTTACTACTTCAGGAAAATTCTGGATATTCCAAAATAAGATATATGACTTAACCTAATTAAAAAATTTTTTGAAATATAAACGCTTTCTGAAAATTCTTGATTATTGCAACTACCCATTAACTGGTATTAGTTTTAAATACTCAAGCAATCCGGTATTAATTCCGCTCTGATAGGTACTAACCATGCGTTATAGGAAGCTCCCCTATTAAAGGGATTTCTTGTAGCTACAAAACCTTCATGAGGTCCAACAATATCACCAGAAAAGCAACCAGAGAAAATGAAATAAATTGACTGGTTCAGTGTTGTTCCAGTGATTAAAAGGTGTGTAGCTCCTTCTTCTCTTATTCTCAATAAGTAAGGTAAGGCATGAGAATTATCCATGTCTGAATATTGTGCCCAACCCATAGACACAGTTTTCCTTGGTATCAAGCCCATAGACCGGTGAGTACTAAGAATTACTGCTTCATCTGGAAGAGATTTATCAATCCAGTTTACTAATGCATACCCGTTGGCCATCCTGGTCATAACATTTTTTCGCTGCTCAAGACTTAACATGGCCGGAATTGCATTTATAGCGCCATACCAACACATAAGCATAATACCGGCAGTCTGTATAAAGACAGGCGTATGAAAAAGCCAGCTATGTTTTGTGTATAAATTAGGAGGTTTTTGCAAAGAGAGTGCTATTAACAGCCAGAAATAAGGCTCTAGGTATGACCGTGAAGTTGGCGGGCCTAATAAAATTAACAAGATTGTTAAGAAGGCAGAAATGGATAGCAGAAATTTAACCTCTTGATACTGCCGCGGTTTTAGAAATATAAAAAATACAATTCCCGCTCCGATTACGGTAGTAAGAACGCCTAAACTCGATGGTAATAATAATGAAAGAGGAAATGGAAAGCTACCTTCCCCATAATTGCGTAACATTCTTTCAAACGCATCTGTTCCATACCAATCACCAGGTAATGGGGTCAGTAGAGATTCCAGCAAACCACCATTAAAAAATAGTGATTTCCACAAAGCAGATGGAAATATAATCACTATGAATCCGGCCGCCGCAATAGCCAGAGATGGCACGAGCAAACGCAGTCGTGACATCACTGACAAGGCAGCAAAACCTACAATTCCGCCCCCCAACAGGAAAGAGAATTTCAACTGAGACGCCGTCATAACAAGCATACAAATCAAGGTAAATATTTTTAGTCTTAATTTATTTTCGATCTCAATTTTTGACAACATAACTGTCAAGTAAAGCCCTAATGTTGTCATTGCAATAGGCAGTAATTGAGGCTTTGACGAACCTGTCAAGAAAACCAGCACAGGAGCACTCATAGCAGTAATGGTGAGAAATATCTGCCATTTCTCATGTTTTACCCCTATCTGATATAGTCTGCCATTAAGAATTAAACTGCTTATGCTTAACAATGCTGCGACTTGAGACAAAGAGCCAAATTGCTCGGCACCTAGACTAAAACCAAGAGCATTAATGACTTCACCGCTGCCAGCGAGTCGACTAGAAAACCATTCTGGAGTGACAGGCATTTGACCATTGATTAAAATATGTAATGCAACACCAACATGGTAATCCAAAGAGTCTGCGTTTGTGACTGGTGATAGTGAAAATAATAAATAACTCAGAAATATTAATACGAGTATTTTATTTAAGTGTGAAGTACGAAAAAACGAAAAACTTCTTAAACATTTTTTTTCAAGAAATAAGTTACGCAATATAATTATCAGCTGCAACACACCACACAACATCAAAACAGTGGCCAAAACTCGGAATTGTAAAAGAGAGGCAAAACCAGCTAAAGCAAGTGGGTAGAGAATAATACTGAGCAACATCAAACCAATTATGGGTGACTGCAAACGTGACCAAGTATAATCACTACTGATCAAACTTGTACGCTTGAGTAATAATAAGCCAATAAAATCTGAGCCCAGAATCAGTAGAAAAGAGACTACTATTGATAAAGGAGGATTGTATACAAAGGAATCTAGTCCAAACATTAGTTTTTCAGCTGTCGAATGGATTATGCTTTTTTTTCTGAAAGATAAAGAGCTTACGTATAAAATAATTCCAAAAAAAGATTGAACCGCTTGCTAAAACTTTACTAATAATTTTTCCCATGAGTAATATTTCAAAAGCATAATATAAAATGGCTTGATTAATAAGTAATCCGGTACCACTCACAAAAAAAACTGCAAATATTTCATTTTTTTTGGCAAATCTAACGCCGCTTTCGAAAACATAATTAATGCTCAATAAATAATTAACAGAAGTAGCTATTGCAAATGAAAACGTACTAACAAGCATATAATTGAAATCAAAAAAAACTGCAAAGCACGTAAAAATACATAGATCCACTATACTGGATAGGCCGCCAACAAAAAAATACTTAACCATTTTCATCTAAAAAGATTGTATTTCAGGATACAACGTATAGCACTCACACCATCTCGCCATCCTATTTTTTTACCTTCTTTATAAGTACGACCATAATAACTGATTCCTACCTCAAAAATTCTGCATTTGGTTTTAGCTAATTTTGCAGTTATCTCTGGTTCAAAACCAAATCGGTCTTCTTCTATCGTAATATTCTGAAGATGCTCACGTCTTATCACTTTGTAACATGTTTCCATGTCTGTCAGATCAAGATTCGTGAACATATTTGACAAAAGAGTTAAAAAACTATTGCCAAGCCTGTGCCAAAAATATAAAACTCTATGTGCATCACTACCAACAAATCTTGAGCCATATACAACATCAGCTTTTCCATCAAGAATAGGCTTTACCAGTTTTCCATATTCTTGGGGATCATATTCAAGATCTGCATCTTGAACTATAACTACATCTCCTTTTGCTTCGGAAAAGCCGAGCCTTAGAGCCGCCCCCTTTCCCTTATTCTTTTCATGGTATAGAACTTTGGATACAAGGCCTGAGGATTCGATTTCATTTGCGAGCTTTTCACGAGTACCATCGGTAGAGAAATCATCTACAATGATAATTTCTTTATATGGGTAAGGAGATTTATCAACAGCGTCAATAATCGTGTCAATAGTCGATATCTCGTTGTAGCATGGTATAACAATAGAGAGCAGCATCGGTTTTTATAACACCTTAGTACAATTTTTTTCTAGATTAATAGCAACCATGAATTTTAATCAGGCATTTTTTGCGCAGTGATTAAGATGTTTTTACCAAAAATATATTTAAATCCAAGGCTATCTGCAAATTTTGAGATAGGCAGAATATATTTATCATAAAAGACAAGAGATTTTTGAGACCCTAGTCCTAATTCTTCGTTATAACCGAATATTTTCATTGCAATAGAAGCAAAAAAACCAAAACTGTCGGCGTATTCAAAATGTTTGACATCAAATCCACAAGATTTCATTTTTTCCTTTAGACTTTTCTTATCATATCTTCGGAAGTGCCCAACTTTTTTATCCAAACCCGAAAATAAAAAATTAAATGCAGGTAAATACAAGAATAGAATTCCATTTTCATTAAGATTTTTATAAAAGGACTTTAAGATAGCTACATCGTCTTCAATATGCTCTAGAACATTAGAAGAAAAAATAGCATCAATTTCTTCTGGGATATCATCACACATGTTAAAAATTTGAAACCCTCTCTCTTTGAGATAGCATCTATTGATCTTGTCAATTTCTACACACAGAGGGTCTTGACCTGAAAGCTCGTGAATAATCCGCGATAATGTTCCTATACCTGCCCCAAAATCTACTATTGTCAAATTATCTGGATTCTTTAATAGTTTAGTAAATTTACTGACAATGAATTTATTATAATTGGGCATTGATTTTTCTATGGCAAGAAGTTCATCCAAACCACTGTATTCAGTAAATCCTGATTGCTCAGTCATACAAAATCCTGAAAACTTTTTTAGTCCCAGCTGTAAAAAATTAATTACTGGATTCTAATACTTATGGGACTACAGAGATACTACAAAGTGTTTATAATTATCATTAAATTCAATCACTTACAGCTATTTTAATATTGAATAGTAATGATAGCTAACTAGATCGAACAGAATTAGACACTTTCTGTATAAAATTATTACTCATAGCATGTAAATTCCGAAGAATAGAGGTTAATAGATAAAGAACCGTTAAAAGCTATTGGTTTTTTGAAATTATCACTAAGGCTCCGCCATCGGTATACACTGCAATTTTTTGATCTGGGGTTTCCATAATATCCCTGATTCTCTCCCCAATAACGATTTGCTCAGTAGCCCCAATTCTTTTATTTTCATAGGTTATTCTGAAAATTGATAACCCTGCGAGAGAACCAATAATCAAATTGTTTGTGTATTTATCAAAATAATTCCCCTCATATTGAAAGCCTTGGGAAAGTGCAATGGTTGGACCTGTGGTGAATAAGGGTTCCTCAAATTTCTGGTTACCTGTACAACCAAAAACTGTTAAATCTTCCGGCCATTCCGTTTCATATGTAGTCGGGTATCCATACATAGTTCCTGAGGACTTGCATGGCCAGCCATAATTTTTATTTTTTAAAACCAAATTCAGCTCATCGCCACCTTTAGGACCAATTTCGGTTAGAAATAATTCGCTACCATCGGTTGTCACAAAAAGACCTTCAGGAGCTCTTAGTCCCGAAGCGTAAATGGAGGAGTTATAGGGAGGGATTTTATCTATTTGAATTAATTTGCCGAAAGAACTGGATGCAAGTTGGCTGTATGGGTTCATGCCTTCTTCGAAGTTCTCATATATCTTGGAGTTAAAATGGCCGACAGAGATGTAATATTTTCCCTTATACGCTGTTATTCTGCCCCCTGCACCGCTATAGCTCGGATCCTCACAAGCTGCTTCTGATTTCCAAATATTTTTGCGATCACTAATATTGAATTCGTTAGTATAAGAGTAAGAATAACTATCTATATGAATTTCTTTGCATTCGGGTGATATATCTAATACACCAAAAACCAGGAACTCACTTAATTCTTCATCAAGATAAATATCCCTGATAACTGAATACTTTTCTAGAAGATTTTCTTGATTAGTATTGAAAGTACTAGAATTCAGATCAAATAAAACTATATCTCCAAAACTTGTAGTTATTAACAGGTGGGTACTTGTTAGCGCTTCTATACCCCCTCCACCCCCAACGGCAGAAGAACTGGGTATTTGGTAATAATTTAAACTTAATTCTTCGTATTCTGTAGAGATCGTTTTGTTACTTGGATTAGTCAAACCGTAGCCAAAATTTTTCACAAAATTTGGTAGGTTTTTGCCTATTCCACTATTAAAAGGCCATGTTCGTGCTTGTCTGGCTATTAGAAGATAATCATATGAAATGTAACCTAATACACATATGATAATTGTTAAGGTTAAATATAAGGCTGGAGTTTTTTTCATATCTATTTGTATGCTGTTTAATTATATTCTATTAGTGATTACGAACAGTTATGTTTGGCATAATAAATATATATTAATTCATTACCAAAAATACAAAGCTTTTTAAAACCCTAAAAATCAGAATCCTCCATTTTAACATTTCAGCTTTTATTCAAAGTTTTGGTTCCCCTCAAAACCCTAAATGACTTCAGGATACATCAAAGTTGCCTGACTAGAGCTGGATATGAGCCATGATGGGTAGAATATCGACTCATTTACAAAACAAAAATTTGATACTACGCTAATTATCGATGGCTCTAGGCTCTGCTGAATCCTTTCATACAATGTTGTCAAAGTCACTAAAACTATACATTTTGAGTGTTATTTTTCAACCAGTTAGAAACACTGATATTTGACGACAATGGTGTTTTTTTTTGGATGACAAATATGTCAAAACGAGTGAATAACTGGATTTCTGAAGAACACGAAATGAGCGATGGTGATTACAAAAGCATCAAAACCACTCAAAGTGGTGATGTGTATCAGTTATATGATTGGGTAAATACAGAAAGCAAAATGTATCGTCGTAATTTAAGAACAAAACACTTAGAAACTGCAAAAGAGAAGGGAACACAAGAATACATAAAAATAATGAGTTTAGTGAATAACGGGAAACAAGTGTTTTCTGATGATGTCATTATCCTAGTGAATCGTTTTATTCAATATCGTCAAAGTGACGTTGATACTGGTTTGATAGTGAAGGGCAGATTGACGACGATTCACACTCATTTGAAACACATGATGAGTTATTTACACGGTGATATGAGAGTCCATGAAACTCATCATGGTTCTTTCAAAGAGTATCACAAGTTCATAAAGAAAGAATCGAATAATACAGTCAATGACGACACATTGAGAAATGAATACAGTAGTATTCGACAGTGATGGAAATACGTGTTTGACACTGGTTTAAAGAGTATGACACCGGATTTACTTAAGTTTTAGAAGTTCAAACGAGAACGACTGCAAAATAACTTTGGACATGGTACTTTTACTGGAGAAAAATACAAGAAGTTGCTCTCAAAAAATATTACACCACCGACTCCAAAGATAAAAACAACCTGCCCCAGAACACCCGTAAGTTTAAGTCGGTAGCGAACTACTCAATCAAGCGAATGGAAGATGAATTGGCGCATGGTGGGGGCAAGACTGTTTTCAAAGACTATATTCGTGTCATCAACGACTACTTAATCCCCTTCTTCGGCAAATACGATATTGCTTCTATCAACATGGAGTTGCTCTACAAGTATTCTGTGTGGCGAGACGAAAAGATCAAAGGCAATAGAAAAGCAGCGAAAGTGGGGGATCGCTATGTTGCTGCTGTTACCCAGAGCACGCTGAATACCCATAACTCAGCATTAAACCGTGTGTTTGATGAAGCACTACTTAGAGGTTGGATAACCAACTCTATCCGCCCTACTCTGCTCAATAAAGGTAAGAAGTCAGAAAGTCGTGGTGCTTTTACAGATGAGGAATACAAAGTTCTCTACACCAAACTAAGAACCTGGTGGAAGACTGCTCACACCCAAGAGAGTAGAGAACAGCGACAGGTGCTTAGAGAGTATGTTCTATTTCTTGCTAACACAGGTATCAGACATGGCACAGAAGCAATCAATCTGAAGTGGAAGAACCTCGAATACTTCATTGATAAGGACGATCAACGCTATTTAGTTATCAATGTAGATGGTAAGCGCGGGAAGCGAGAGGCGATTGCCAGACAAAATACAACTGACTATTTGGAAAGACTCAAGGACTTAAATCCAACACTAAAGAAACTTACCCTCGATCAAATCATTGATGAGCGAATTAACACCACCCTTTTTGTCTCTCAATCAGGCAAACGAATCTCCAGTGACGGACTCAGAGGGTCGTTCAGACAACTCTTGCGGGAACTGGACTTTGAGACTGGTGCTGACGGACGTAGGAGAAGTCTCTACTCCCTTAGACACACCTATGCGACTTTTGCTCTCAGAGATGGTCGTGATATCCATAAACTGGCACTTCAAATGGGCACCAGCGTCAAAATGCTGGAACAGTTCTACTCCAAATTATCTCCCCGCATGAATGCAGCAGAACATGCTGGTATTCGCTCAAAACAGGGTTGAACAGTTCAACTAGAGTTGGATTGCTCCTTATTGAGTATTAGTCTCAATAAGCACCTAAATACCCTCAAAAAATATCAAAAATAATTGAAATAAATCGTTCCAAACTCTGCTAACTCTTATAAATAACTTTTACATACAAGACGGATTTTGTGTGATGACGAGAATAGTTGTATCTAAGTCACTCACTCCCACGATATCCCAGCGTGACGAGTCATACTCAATAACAACTAATGGTAAGCAAATACTGTTGTCAGAAAAACTGGAAGAAACAAAGTGTGCAGGCAATGTCTAACTCGCAACCTGCATTGAACATATATGCTTGTAGCGGTGTATATGTCATCCGTTGGGCATCGTTAAAGCGATGCGTGAGAAGGGGTAAAAGGAGAACGCCAACCTACCTGCCAGTGCATACTGGTCCCTTGCTACAGCATCTATGGAACTCGCATAAAGGCGAAGGATGTAACTTACTTTTGATGGGTGAGTTGCATCCACAGAATCTGCATAAACGCTTATTCAAATGTTACTAATAATAAATACTTGATACTCATCAACGTCTTTAGACGTTGATGCCTCACGTAGTGAGGAGAATGATGATACTTTGCTAAAACTTATTGGAGACAAGCAATGGAACAAGACAAGACGAAAATAAACTTTTACATAAACAAGAAAGAATATAGTGCCTTTAAGAAAAATGCTTCTAAACAAGAAATGTCAATGTCGGTATTACTTAGGAACATGATAAAAGAATCTAACAAGCAAAGTTTGAATCCTATAAGGACATAAACATGAACATTGATAAGACGAAAGCAAAAACGCTGATAGACAAGACAAGGAACTTTGATGGAGTCCTTCTAACCAAACATGATTCTGCTTATGACAGGAAAACTGAGTTAGCAAACATCAAAAGAAAGTTAGATGTTATACAAGGAACAAAAGAATATGTCGTATGCGTGTTTGAAGTCTAAAACCAGAATCCGAGGTATGGATTTAGACTCAACACTAATTCCTATATCTCGTATAAACCGTCCTATATGAAAAAGTCGTTTAGCTGAATATAAAAAAAGGGTGACAAGCACCCTTTTTACCTTTTCTTTATTATTTTATTGCTTCGCTGGAATAGAGACTATATATGAAGAATCATATCTTCTATGTTTATCTGTAATAGCATCTGTTATACCGAAATCTATGAATACAGCACTTGCTACAATTTCAGCACCCATTAAACTTTCCATGCTTCCAATACCTTTTCGCCCATCTTCCGTTTCGCATTGTATGTTGAGATTGTCGTCAGAGCGTCTAATCATTACTGTTGAAGGAATATTTTCTTTCCAAACACCTCGCTTGTTTGTGAAGATACATTCAGCAGTCTCTCCAGTCGATGTTGCAAAAGAAATTGGAATCATTGCGTCGTTCATTAATGTGCCGCAACCTGCAAGAAATATTGCGAGAATAGGAAAAAACTTTTTCATTTTATTTTTCTGCCTTTTTTTATAAAAAACAGTTCTAACCAGAATATCTGTCATATAACAGTATTTTATCGTTCATCCCAACACGTTTTAAGTCATTCACACGTGTCAAAACACTCATATCACTCAAAACTCACTAAAGACGTTCTCAGACGTTTCTGATGATTCTTCGTCACGACTAAATCTACTGGATGAAAATAATGTAAGGAATTACATATTTTCACACATTTTCAAAAACTCCATGGAAATCATGGAGTCAGGAAATGCCAAAAAAAGGTAGGAATTCAAAATATTTGGAAATATCGTCGCACAAAGCAAAACCACACATTTTTAGGATTTTGTAGAGTGAAAAACGACAAATACAACCTGACAGATAAGCAACTGTGTGAGTTGCTACTTGTATCCACTGTAATAAGAGGAGTCAGGTTGAAGTCTAAGGAGGAAGATGATGAAACAAGCACCAGTATTGAACGACAAACAAGTGAAGAAACTGTTCAACTCACCAAAAATGACCAAATACGAGTCAAGGAATCGACTGATTCTAAGTCTCTCTTACTACGCAGGACTCAGAGCGATTGAAATCTCTGCTTTATGTGTCGGTGATGTTCTGAACGGTGATGGTTCTATCAAAGACACAATTATCCTGAAATCTCACCAAACTAAGGGTAATGAATCACACACAGTAGTCCTCTCAGCACATCTAAGGGGGGAACTTGAGAAGTATGTGTCAGATTACTCACTACACAAAGAACGACTCACAGCACCGCTAATAAGGAGTCAGAAGGGAGGATTCTTCAGTAGTCAGTCATTACAGAATCTGTTCAAACATCTGTATCGAAATGTCGGATTTGAAGATTGTTCATCCCACTCGGGCAGGAGGAAGTTTGCATCCTCACTGGATGAGAAGAATGTCAGTATCGGAGTGATCAAGACTTTGCTTCGACACAGTCATATTAGTTCAACACAACGGTATATTCAGGTTTCGAAGCATCGGTTGGAGAATAGTGTGAACCTGCTGAATTACTGACAAGCAGTTACTTAATTCTATCCTTATGTAACTACATGATAATTATAACAATTCTTCTAATCAGTGTCAAGGATTAATTGGCGTAACTTGTTGTTTTTATTGTGTTTTCCATCCATCTAAGTTGGATAGATTCAATCGCACTTAGCACAGTTGGAATATGCACTACTAGCAGTCATTAACAAGGCACATTCCATGGCACATTTGCAGAACACCTCTATAACCCATTGATATGATTATGCTTATGAAGACCCTGATTATTGAAAATCCTCGTGTCGGTGGTTCGATTCCGCCTCTGGGCACCAATTATCCTCAAAAGATTACCTGCACCGGATAGTGAGCCTCGCAATTTATAGCCGAGAGTTTACACACAGCCGGCAGGGAGAACGCAGTTCTCCTGAATCACAAATGCCAAAGAATTTCATTTCTCAAAAAATCACTGAACCATCCGAGCACTTCCAAAATCCTCATGTCATTCAACAGCACCCAGCTGGTCTCGAATACTTATATCAATACAGTTACTATTATTAATCTTTAGAGGATAAACGGTTCTCATCCGCCTCTGGGCACCAATTATCCTTTAACGAATCCCTGCACTCATATGCCATTACCTGTCCTTTATTCATTTCGTCGCTGCCCCTTCGCCATCCGGGCAAGAATGACCTTGCTCAATTCGGATATTAAAGTAGAAACTCGCGAAATCTCATTAAAAAACAAACCCCGGGAAATGCTCGATCTTTCAAGCAAAGGAACAGTACCCGTGCTTATTGCTGACGGTGAAGTTATCGATGAGAGTCTTGATATTATGTTGTGGGCTCTGAATATCAATGACCCTGATGGCTGGTACGCTCAGTATTCGGAAACTGATAAAAAACTTGCCATGCAATTGATCAAGCAGAATGATGAAGAATTTAAAGTGTGGCTGGACAAATATAAATATGCTGATCGCCACCCTGAATTTAGCCAGGAATATTACAGGGAACAATGCGGGATTTATTTACAGGTATTAGAGACAGCTTTACAGAATAATTCGTACTTGATGGGGGAAACTATTTCACTTGCGGATATTGCCATATTCCCTTTTATACGCCAGTTTGCCATGGTTGATTTTAACTGGTTTAAACATTGCCACTATTCCGAAATCAGGAACTGGCTAAGCAGCCTTCTTGGCTCACCTTTGTTTACGCGTGTTATGGCGAAAACACCAACAAGTGAAATTTAATTCAAATCAAATGGCTCTGGGCCCTTTGATTTTTGGCCCTCTCAGCTACAATTCTACAATCCTCTAAGAAATAAGCTGAGTTTCAGAAATGCTCACGACAATTATTTACGTATCAGGTGCGCTTTCTCTTCAGTTTACCGACATCCAAAGTCCTAATTCATTTTTCAGTCTTCTATTGCCATTTATCAATCTATTGTTTTTTATTTTCCTTCTTTGGCAATTAATCTTCTATTACGCCTTGAATTCTTTTTCCGATGATAATAACTCTACCTTTTTCGATCTGGTATATAATTTATGGCACTTTGATTACGAAATAGAACGATGCGGACTTTTTATTGCCTTGCGCAATATTATTTTTTTATTAATTAATGCCATATCCCTTTTCGTAGCAGTTTTCTATTATCTGGAATTATTTCTGGATTTCGTTCAAATTTAATCATTTGGGAAATGATCTTCACTATCATTAGTGAGTTGCTATTTAAAATTCAAAAATATTTTAGCAGTCAAACCTGGCTTTCAATCCCAGGCTGTTTGGTGAAATTTCTTTCAGTGAAAAAGGCACGCCCTGATCGGGATTGCTCGTATGTCCTGCTTCAATAATAAAATCTTCATCCTGAAGCACTTCATACTGATTGTATTGCTTCCTTGATCTTGCCGGGGGCCATTGGCGGCTGGAGGAAGCCACCCCATGCATATAAAACTGGTTATGGTTGGAAACGATGTCTGTCTGCAGTTCTGTCCGGGCTTCCACTTCCCACCATCCCCGGGTTATCCATCCGCGGTCCGGGTGCTGGTAGTGTACCGCCACACGAACATCCCTGTAACACGTGTTATTGATAGTGACACTGTAGGTGTTTTTCTGCTGTGTGAGGAACGCTTCCTGTGAACCCATGGAGGTTTGCGGGATGACAATAATCGCCGTCAACATCAGGGCAACCACTCTTATCTGGCTCTCCATTACTTTGCCTCGCCGATTAATTTGCACTCCTGACTATATAAGACGTGATTAATAGTCAAAGGTTTAAATCGCTTGCCGATTTATTCCGGAGGTTGCGTTTCAGCGGGTCTCTGCCATGGCAATAGCGAGCCAGAGGTCAGCCCGGTCAGATTGTTCTCCATGCAGGAGTATTCCATTATCCTGAACCCTTCTGGCTGATGCCTCCAGGTGTTGCTTACCGTCCAGGCCTCTGTGTAGGCCCCTGGATCATCCAATGTGAAGGTGTGCTCTATGGTCTCTGCATCTACCCTTTCAAAAGTCTGAATTATCGTTGCCAGAGAACTCATTGGATGGCCGGCAGTATCAACCTTGGTATAACCGTTGAGGTTTTTCGTCACCACGACCAGGGTGTCATCTTCCCAATGACCAATAGAATCACCCCACCAGCTTGCAGGAAAGTCTGGATCATGTGGCCGTCCATCGGTTGGAATCATGTGAAACCAGGAGTTTTGTTCTGCCAGCATCACCAGGTGATCATCATCGTGCTTCAAGGCGATTGGCCAGGGCCCGAACACGGTTCTTGAAATGCCGAAGGGCATGCAACTACCGGCGTAATCCCCCTGTGCGGGATCGGTTCGATCATAATTTTCCCATTGTGCTCGCCCCCACTCACTGTATGGCAACTCCGCAATATAGCCTGGTTGTCGCGAGTTGGTGACGTCGGCACGGCGAACCTGTTGCCAGTACCCGGTCATGCTTGGCTTGCCGTTTGAAAGGCGAGGTATCTCATCGGCACTTTGGGCGGGAACACCGAATGACAACAGGGAAATAACCATCATGGTGCTTGCCAGAAACTTCACTTGGATTTTCACTTCGAAACCTCCTCTTCGGCTGTGTTTCCGGATTTCGGCCACAGCTTCAATTCTTATACCTACATAGCAGTAAAATCATTGGCACCACCCTCAATTGGGTAAGGCCTGGATGCTCTATTTCAGAATATATTGATAGTCTATTATTAAACCCGGTGGTAACGGGAATCCGGTAAGGCCTGGGTAAGTGCTTACCAGACCTCAGTACCATCCGGAGTCATGAAATCACCCTGGCCAACTCTCAGACTTTCCTCATTCCTGGCGCGGGCACCTTCAACTATGATGGGATCCCCCGGTTTCAGGTCATCTTTCCTGGCTCCCCGTCGATACATGCTGTTGGGGGCGCCCCCTTGTACCTCGTAAGTCAAAACCATGCCGTTTTCCTGGGGAACATCCACGAAAACACTGATGTGCGGATTCATCCAGACGACTTCCTTCACCGTACCCACCAACCTGATCGGATTCTCCGCATCAAACTCTGCAGCGATAGAATGGTGAGCAAATACAGGTGTTCCTGCCAACAGGAAACAACTGGTCACAATGAATAGTTTAAATAGTCTTGTCATATTTCCTCCAAACCTTTTCTCTTGATTTCACAAAGGATAAACAGCTAACTGTAGAACGTCCATCTATTATTAAACTTTACTCCAACTAGCTGAAAATCACAGATATTTACTACAAAAATATGATGAATTATTACCTGACCTCCATACCCTGCTCTTTCAGTAAACTGGCCAACAAGGCCATGGATTCCGGCTTTTCCTCAGCCGGGTGAGTGGCCAGGAACACGCCCCTGGCCCAGTCCAGAGCTGAACGATTTTCATTATCCAGCGCATCCAGTTTTGCCCCATGATCCACCAGATACTGAATGATGTCATTGGAGCCGCGATTGGCAGCACCATGCAGGGCTGTCAGGCCCATGGAATTAGTCTGGTTTACATCCATGCCCAGCTCAAAGCACAGTTTTACAGCTTCCAGTAAATGTTCAGCGTCTTCTGTATAAGTCTGGCTGACAACCCAGTTAATGCCCGCCGCCGCCATCAATGGGCTGGTGCCGGCATAGGTATCGATCTTAGGGTCAGCGCCATATTCCAGAAGCAATTTCATCACCGTGGTATCCCCTGACAAGGCCGCAGACAAAAAAGGCGTTTGCCCGGTGAAATCCACCCACTCCAGGGAACCTACACCCAGGTAGCTGTCCCGGAATGGCGGTGTTTCAGCAGTTCTGGCATTGACATCGGCCCCTTTCTCCAGCAATACCTTGATCAGCTCAAGCGCCGCATCTCTGTCTACATAATTTTCAAAGGTTTCACTGTCGAGATAGAGATTACGTACATTCACAGCTTCCCACAGGGGGCTGCGTCCGTACCAGTCTGACAGATTGATCCGGGAACCGCGCGCGACCAGCAATTGGGCAATAGCCATGTTTTTGTTGGAGATCGCCATCAATAGCGGATAAATAGCGTTGGCTTCAGCCTGGTTGATATCGGCCCCACCATCCAGTAAGACCCTGGCAACATCCAGATGGTTATGCCTTGCTGCATACAATAATGCGGACATGCCTCCGGGAATTGGATCCCTGCGGCCTCTGTCAGCCGGCGTGCCACCCCTGATGATACCGATGCCAAAGCCATACCCCCTTTGCGAGTTCGGGGGGACCCAATTCTCGCCACCCACTACCAGGGTTGCTGCATTTGGATCGGCTCCCTGTTCCAGCAGATAGTTGACGATCTCGGCATATCCCGCCCTGGCTGCAACCATCATGGGGGTCTGCCCAAAATTGCTGTCACGCTCGTCAACCCTGGCGCCATGTTCGACCAGTGCCTGTACTGAACCCAGTACACCCGCACCTGCCGCAGTCATCAGCATGGACTCGCCACTTTTCCCTTTGGCATTGGCATCGGCGCCTGCTTCAAGTAACAAGCGAACCAAGGCTGCACCGCCGTTTGACGCCGCCATGGATAAGGGGGTTACTCCGTAGCCGCTACCAAGATTGGGATCTGCGCCGTTTTCAAGTAACTCCCGGACGGCTTCCACTTCGTCGTAACGCACCAGCCAGTGAATGGCCGAGGTATCGAATTGGCCCCGCGCATCCGGATCTGCCCCTTGCTTCAGAAGTGTTCTGACTGTTGCCAGATCTCTTTCCCTGGCCGCATCGGCGAGCTCAACCGCAAAGGTTGGTGTTGCGAGTAATAGCATGGAAATCAGTAAGGTAGAGACAGTCGAAGTGACTCTTTTATCAACTATGAAGGTAGGTGTTTTCATCATGCTTCCCCATGAATGGAGTCGTCAGTTGAAACTTTTATACTGAACAGTATTTTATTTTAAGTCCTGAATTAAGACTTATAGCGCTGGCTCGGAGTCGAGTCAACTTTATCTAATGCGGATGCAGAAAAGACACGAATTTTGCACTTTCTGCGGTTGGTCTCCCATACTGGACACCATAACCATGGCTTTATTCTTCCTTGTTTCTGTTATCCGGCAGTAACTTTGCCTTCGGGTCTTCCAACCCACCAAAGGCATTAAACAACGATTTAAAAAAGTCACTTAACTGCAAGGTCATCAGGGCAAATTCCTGGTCAAACTTTTGTGCCGCAGTTTCCTCATCAAAGCTTTCTGATTCTTCGCGCATATTTTCAAAGCGCAGCCGTTTGATACTCAGGTCTTCCACAATGTTGCAGCTGACCTTGTTATCCCATACCACCCCCAAATGCCGGGCCTGCTTGCCCGCATCAAGGTGAGCCTGAATTTCTTCACCTTCCAGATCCTGTCCCTTGAGGCGCACCACATTACTTGAATCCTTGGGGCTGACCAGCTCGCAATCATCATTGACGACAAAACCATCAGTTGCCTTGCCTTGCTTTAACCACCTGGTCATCACCGAACCCGGAGCAATTTTGCTGTCAGGGAGCGCAACCGGAAAAGAACCCAGGGTATCCCTCAGCAGATTCAGGAACTCCTCCGCTTTGGGGGCACTGGCAGAGTCAACAACCAGCAAATTTTCACGGCGGGAAAGATAGGCATAAATTCGGGTTGAACGGGTGAATGCCCGGGGCAGCAATGTGCCGTACATCGTATCCTGGATTTCCCGCTTTTCCTTGCGATAAACCTTTCGTGCCTGGCGCTGCTCTATTTCAGCAACTTTCTCTGCCGTGGCCTCTCGAACCACGGATGCCGGCAACATGCGGTCCTGCTTTTGCGCACACAGCATAATGTAATCACCTATCACATGAGTCAGCATGGGAGAGGTGCTGTTTTGTTCTTCCCCTTCCTCATCCTCATCCTCATTGACAGGCGCGGCATCGCCCAGCGGGCTAACCCAACCAATGCGGGATTTTTCATAATTCGAACAGGGTATAAAAGAGTTTTCTGAAAGCTGCGCTTCAAGATCTACTATGGACAATTCAAAGGGCTGGGCCAGGCAAAACACGCGAAGATTTTTAAACCACATAGACTACTGACTTGATTGATGATTGATGGAAGTAAGCGGACGTTGATTATGCAGCTTTACCGCATGAAGTAAAACCGGATTTATGCGAGACACCAGAAACGAAAATTACCCGGGAAGTGTCGGATCCATTCCCAGTCTGGCCAAGCCTGAACCCGGATGGATTCTCACCTCAGTTGTTATATAGTACGGTTTGATTTTCATTTCGCTCAAACCACTCCAGGCAATGACAGGAAATACCAGGTTAAATAATATCCAGGCCTTACGTGCGATAGCCGCCGTGATGGTCATGTTGTTGCATACCGCTGGAGTGGCAAATAATCTGGGCTTTAATTCCTGGGCACAACCGTTTCAGTACATTGGTTTTGCCGGAGTCGATATATTTTTCGTTATCAGCGGGCTGGTGATGACGCTGACCACGTATAAGCATCTTGGCGAAAAAATTTACACCCTCAGATTTATCCAGAGACGCGCCACTCGTATATACAGTAATTACTGGGTAATCCTGCTTATTAAATTTACCTGTATTTACCTGGGCTGGATGACCCTGAATAGCAATGTGGAAATTTTTGACTCCATCACACTTCTTACACAGGACCAAAGCCATCTTGTTATCGCGATAGCCTGGACTCTGGTCTTTGAGCTGTTCTTTTATGTGATATTTTCATTTGCAATCTTTTTACCAAAAAACTACTTCATACACTTCATTTCTATTTGGGCTGCAATAATTCTGTTTGCCAATATTTTCTTCATTGAACATTCCAATCAAATGCCCTTTGCCCATTATTTTTACTTATCCCCATTGCACCTGGAATTTATTTCCGGCTGTTTCATCGGCTTATTGGTAATCAAGGGCGTTGTCATTTTACCAAGATTGATTTTCATTCTCGGAATCATACTGATGATTGTTGTTGCCTATGTGACCAGGGAAGCACCATTAGTTGGAATCAGGGATTTCTTTATGCGCGCAGTATGTTATGGAGGCAGTGCTTCACTCATGTTATACGGCGCAACCACCATGGAAAAAACCGGAGCTTTCACCTTCCCCGGATGGGCAAGCCGGTTTGGCGATGCTTCCTACACCATTTATCTTGTTCATGGAATTTTTTTACAGTCGGCTCTGACCCTGATCTACCGGCCATTCCTGGACGGAAGCGAAAATGCTCTACTACAGCAGGGATACATACTATTTATAGTAATGCTTGTTCTGGCCTATAGCCGGGTTCATTACCGGTATATCGAAAAGCCTTTGCTGAATTGGTGTAACGCTAAATTTCAGTTACCAAAAAAACAACAATCGCAGTAAAGTCTCATCACGCTCTGATTAATAGAGATCGCTATCACCCATGGTAAAATAAAAACTCTCCCTGATTTCATTGGCAGAAAAACGCTTACTGAAAAAGGTCAAACACAGATCCAGCCCCTGAGGCTGCCTGCGAATAGTAAAGCCCTGCGAATCCAGTGCACTTTTCCACCAATCCGGCGTCTGCGAGAACCAACCTGTAAGAGTAGCTTCTTTATTAAGCTGGTTTACGATCAACCTTGTATGCAATAACAATTGTTTTGCATGAGCCGGAAGCACCAGGGCATCAACCAACAGCATGTCATTCTCCTGCTCCCTGATGACTGACCAGCCCACCACTTCTCCTGCTTTTTTAAGCAGAACAACTTTGTATTGATAATCAGGATGTTCATCATATCGCCACTTCAGATAACGATAATCCCGGGTGAGAAGCATGGGATAGTGCGCTTTGGCTTGCTCAAAAAAAGAATCAGCCCAGGGGCCTGACTTGTCGCTTATCTCTGAATGGTAGCTGGAAAATCTTTTTGCAATTCTGGCCCGCCAGGGCACGGCTTCACTGGTAGCAGGACAACTGAACTCATGTACCGGGGCAATAACTTCATAAGAAAGAATATTCTTTCCCAATTTCTGAATTCGGCCGGTGTTAAAGCCGTAAAAAAAGTCAATCTTGCCCTCACACCAGAGCTTGTGGAAAAGGCGCACCACACGACTTATCAGGTTGGTTTTTCCACGCCCCACTCCGCGCCGGGAAGGTAAGGTAAAGGTATCTCCCACATGCATGGTACTTTCAGCTTTACCATTGCTGGTCAGCGCTACAGGGTAAGCCGCATAATGGGCTGCAAGCCTCTCTCCGTCCCAGGCAGAGCTTATATAGGGACCACCCTCAGGATTGTTGAGAAACTTCCATTGCCAGTGAGCCAGAGTTCGATCCTGATTAAAAACCTGGTTGAAAAGGGGAAGGATGCTTTCTTCATCGCCTGATTCATAAGCTCGAACCGCAAATCTTTCGCTCCTTAATGCCCAGCATTCATAACCGCAGTACCCTTCACGGAACTCCTCAGCCTTTTGCTGCCATTGGGATGAAAATTTTTCCAGTTGATCACCATGCAGAGCACTGAAATCTTCCTGTTTGTCCTGCAACACCTTCAGAACTACATCAAAGGTGGGCAAAACCACTTCATCCAGTTTTTCATGGTTTAGAACAACAAAACCATTCCTGGCAAATTGCTTTTCAACGTCGAGAGACTGATAGGCATGAACGCTGGATACTGTTTTTCCCCTGTTAACAACTTCATCACTCAGAATCAGCATGCCTTCATCTTTGAGTAGTTTGCCTAATCTTGTGAAAAGCGCATCCAGGTCGGGATAATTCCAGCTTACCTCCTGAAAAATGATGACATCGAAACTACTTTCAACAAGTGCAGGAAGATTGTCCAGCAAACTACCCTTGATATAGGTAGGCCCGGGGTAATTACTCCGGGCATACTCAAACAAGGGTGTTAACGGTAGCAGAGCAGTAACGTCATGCCCTGAAGCTGATAATTTCCCGGGAACAGCCCCGAAACCACTTTCTATATACAAAACGGAACATGGCGTTTCAGGGACATGCTGTAACAGTCTATCTTGCAGTGCTTTTTGCGCATCAGCCAGGGTTGAACAACCCTCTTCCCACACTCCAAAATGAATAGCGTCAGTTCCGATAAGTGCTTTAAGAATATTTGGGTCTAATGTCATATTCGAGTTAGCAATTTATGAAGACGCCATGTAGAAAATCGTTCTAATTTATAAAACGCCCTTTAACAATAGAGCGTGAAATAAACCGGCTAGAGCATCACAACATGTGCAAAGATTTTCCAAGCCAGCCGATTAATGCGCCAATAAGAAATATGGCCAGGTAAATGATAATTCTTGAAGCTTCGAGACTCCACACAAGAAAACTCACACTGACAACTTCCATATTTTGAAAAACAAAAATACCCATGAGCAACAAGGCAATAATTCCAATGACCAGTTTAAATTGCATAGTCTTATCCCTGTTGGTATTGAGCCAGTTAACTCTGTCAAGGCCCTTATTGTTGCAAGGCTTTCTGCTGGCCAGCTTTTCTCAGCAAGTCATGAATAAATTCTATTTTCCTGAGTATTGCCTGGGTATGAACTTCAGGAACAAGATCTATTAACCCTACCGCCCTGTTCATCTCATTCATAAACAACCCTAGCTGGGCATATTCTTTGGCAATATCTTTAAAGCTTGCAATGATCGGGTTTAGTGAATTCAGCGAGAATGCATGGAAGGCAGTATCAACTACACTCACCATATCCAGGTAAGCGGCAAAACTTTCGGCAAAATCTTCCCATGAATGCATGGTGGCATATGCGCTGATGTAGTGTGATTGCCAGCCTGCTTTTGGTCCATGTTCATAATAGTGTTCAAGAGCAGTAGAATAATCCGGATTCTTATGATCAGCAAAAATAGCAACATACTCCTGTTCGCATTTTCCTTTGACCAACAAGTCCCAAAAATAATGGCCCATTTCATGCCGGAAGTGTCCGATAACAGTACGATGTGCCTCGCCAAACGAAATCCTGGCCTTTTCCCTTTCTATATCATCGGCTTCCCGAATATTGATAGTCACCTTGCCATCTGCATGGCCGGTAAAGACCTGTTCATGTTTACTCATGTTGAACCAGAGAAAACTTTTTTTCGAACTGTCTCCTTTGAAGTCAAATGACAAGGGCACCTCAAAACCTTCTTTGCTGCTGCCGTAAGGAATATTCAAGGTATCCAGGGTATACAGCAAACGGCGTTTTGCCACCTCAATACGCTGCCATTTCTCCCGATTTCCCTCAACGGACAAGTCAGGAATCGTTTCGTTGAAGCGGCAATAATCACACAGGTTTTCAGTTTCCCCGGTTACTTTTTCTGTAAGTGTGCAGCGATTACATACATGTTCAACGGCGTAATTATGACATTTACTTAAAGGCGCTCCGCAAGAAGCATGACTGCAATAATACTGTCCGTTTACATCCTTATGTATAGCACCGATGCTTTCGCAAGCCTGACACCAACCCAGTTCACTACCGCAAGACAGGCACTGGTTGTTTTCAAAAAAAACAACCGCACCACAATTACAAAAGAAGTTTTTCATTCAAAGAGCCCAGAAAATCGATTTACCAGTTCACGTTGTAAGAAGTTCCAGGACTTTTGTTCCAGTAACCAAATAACCTAAAGAGGAGCAACACATCTTCAATACAACACATATTGCGGCCTACAAGCAAGATTTTCAGGAAGCAAACCCGCCTTTAATCCGCGGAATTTATGCAGAAAAGCGCCTCACCAAATACCCCCTGACTTAGTACCGGTATTTTTTCTTTGACAATTCCGCAGGGACTATGGTCTAAATAGTTTCAGATACTATTATCAGGCCCAATAAGGGATTCCCCTTTATGAATCTACGTCCCGTTTTCAAACTCTCAATTGCCAGCCTGCTTGCCCTTTTTATGAGTTTTTCTACCTTTGCCCAAAAGCCCACCTGGGTGCCGGTTGCTGAATTATTGTTAGGCAGTATGGGTAATTCTGATGCTCACCAGATGGCAGAAGTTCTGAATCGTTGTACTGCATTAAACATGACCTTATCTGCTTTGACCGCAACAGAATCGCCCGAAATATCCCAGGGCTATGAAAACCAGGCTCTGCATCTGATTCAGAACGGCATCATGATTGAGATGAATTCAGAAAAACAGCGAACCGGCATTGACCCTGATGTCGAGCTTCTCTCAGGCCATGCTGTAGATGCAGTAAAAGGGATGCTGACTACCTATAACCAGTGGATGGACGATAATTACACTGATAGCGGCTCATTTTTCAACAACGATCTTGAGATTGAAATGAAAAGCTGTGAATTGGCAATCAAACTTGTCGTGCAAATGTCCTCACGCTAACAAACAGAGTTTATACCAGAGAATCAAATTGCCCTGTCCCCCTTGATTTACCCCTTTGATTTTGCGCTTTTCTTACACACTTCTTTTAAATACCTTCCTGATTTTACCTGCCGACAATCCGTGGTACATTTCATTCACCCCATTGAATTTGTGAGGAATAAATCATGAGACTTCACTCCACCATTTTTCGCACCTTATTTTTTATGTTGTCGTTCATGACTACTACTGCATCGGCACATCACTCTACAGCTATTTATGATTCAGATAATCCTATCGATTTACTGGGCCGCGTAGTGGAATGGCAATTTACCAACCCGCATGTTTTTATCATCCTGGCGGTTGAAGATGAAAATGGTGAAGAAGTCGTATGGAGCCTGGAAGGCAGTAATACTTCAGGTGTTTTTCGTAACGGTTATACGCCTGATACCTTGCAGCCAGGAGATGAATTACTGATAAGCGTCCGACCACTTCGTAGTGGCGCACCCGGTGGCAATTACCGCAATGTCAGATATCCTGACGGCACACCCTTTGATCCTCGCGCCCCGCGCTAGGAGGTCGAAACAATGAATTCACTAATCAAGTTATTTACACTTACCAGTATCTCTTTGCTTGCTGCCTCTTGTGCGTCAACAGGGGTGCAATATCCTGACTGGAGCGGCCAATGGACTCGAATAGGCAGCCTGAACTGGGAACCTGAGGGTTATGCCGTCGCAGGAGAGCCGCCTCTGACACCTGAATACCAGGCAAAAAGAGAAGAGTTCCAACGCCTGCGTGACCTGGGCGTACTTGTTGGCGACCCTCCAGCTACCTGCCTGCCACCAGGCATGCCACGTGTACTGACCATGTCATTTCCATTTGAAATGATTGTCACTCCCAACACCTCCTACATGCTGACCGATTGGGATAGTGCAGTTCGGCGGATTTTCACTGACGGCCGGGACTGGCCTGCGTATATGCTGCCTGAATTCAATGGCTATTCGATTGGTGAATGGCACGATGAGAACGGTGATGGCGTCTACGACATGCTGTCGATAGAAACGCGTTCAATCAAAGGCCCGCGTTCCTTCGACTCAACTGCCGTGGTCTTGCATGAGAATAATGAAACCGTCGTTTTCGAAGAAATCAGGCGACTGGATGACGGCTCACTGGAAAACACTATCACGACTATTGATGATGCCCTGACAGGTCCCTGGACTGTACAAAGGCAGTACAGACATACCCCTTTTTCAGAAGACGTCATCTGGGTGGAATATGTATGCGCAGAAAATAATCGCCATATACAGCTTGGTGATGAATGGTATTTTCTGAATAAAGAAGAAGGGACACTTGATCCTACACGGGTCGGGCAGCCAAGGTTGATTCCAGACACAGAATAGATTAAAGGCTTAAAGCTAAAGGCTGAAGGCTTAAAAAACCTGAACCCTTTTAGCTTTTAGCTTTTAGCTTTTAGCCTTTAGCCTTGTACCTTTGATCTTGTACCTTGTACCCGTCTTATATAGCAGCCCAGTCAAAACCCCGATCACCGATCGCAAAGAAGTAGGGATTAAGAATATCCTCTTTCTGGTTGTAGCGGTAAATATTGAAATCGGTATCAGTTAAAATGCCGCCGGCCGCTTCCAGGATGGCCTGTGCTGCCGCCGTATCCCATTCTGAAGTGAGCGCCAGCCGAGGATAAATATCTGCCTTGCCTTCCGCCACCAGGCAAATCTTCAATGAACTCCCCATACTAACCAGTTCCATCTGGGGAAAACGCACAGCGGTTCTTTCTAACCAGCCTTCCAGCTCTTCACCCTTGTGGCTCCGGCTCGCAACCACGGCAACGGTATGTTGTTGTTCGTCAATCTTGGCGGTCTGAATTGCCTCACACTGCCCCTTTTCCTCTTTATAGGCGCCATCCGTGCCGCCGTAATAGAGAATTTCAAGAACCGGTACATAGACTACTCCCATCACAGGTCGCCCATTATCAATAAGCGCAATGTTCACTGTGAACTCACCATTACGGCTGATAAATTCCTTGGTGCCATCAAGCGGGTCAACCAGCCAGTAAGTGTCCCAGTATTGTCTTTCCTGCCAGGGAACCGCCTTTGATTCCTCTGAAAGTACAGGTAAACCAGGGGTTAACTCATGTAAGGCCTCAACAATCACTTTATGCGCATTAAGATCTGCCTCTGTCAGAGGCGAGTCATTGTCCTTGATGCTTATATCAAGATCTTCTTCCCTATCGTATACCTCGAGAATAGCTTCCCCGGCTGCAATAGAGATACGTTTAATTTCAGTCAATAATTTCTGGTAAGCCATATGAGTTCTTCTTTATGGGTCCCGGCAATCTTTGCCAGGAAATATGCAGCCTTTTACAGGTTTTAATTTGTAATCGGGAAAAAAGGGTCTATCGTCCATTATAATGGAAATCCCTGACATGGTTCTGACAATTACTCATGCTTGACTGGTCGAAGATCGATAATGTATTGCTCGATATGGACGGCACTCTGCTGGATCTGAGTTTCGATAATTATTTCTGGCTGGAATTCCTGCCCCAACAAATCGCCATCAATAAAAACATCGATCTGGCTGAAGCTTTTGAAACTGTTCGCACTCTCTCTGATTCCACCCATGGCAGTTTACTCTGGTACTGTCTTGATCACTGGTCTGAACAGTTGGCAATGGATGTAGAAGCGCTGAAAAAAGAAGTTAAACACCTGATCAAAATGCGTCCTGGCTGCGCCGAGTTGCTGACATCGCTAAGGGCAATGGATAAGCGCGTAATGCTGGTGACGAATGCCCATCCCAAGGCGCTTGCTATTAAAATTGAAGCATCCGGATTGCATCAACACCTGGATGAATTGATCAGTTCACATGAGTTCGACCTGGCCAAGGAAAATGATGGCTTCTGGGAAAAGCTGCAGCAACGCGAAGGCATTGACCTGACTCGTTCGCTGTTTGTTGACGACAGTCTTCCGGTACTCGAATGCGCCCATCGCAGCGGCCTTGGGCATATGATCCAGGTTTTGCATCCAGACTCCAGTACCGACCCGGGAGATCCTTCCCATTTTCCCGGCATCGTTCACCTCGATGAACTGATCGCTGCTTAACTGGAAAGTCCATGTCCGCACCCCAATCTGTTGAGAAAGTTCGCCTGGACAAGTGGCTATGGGCTGCACGTTTCTTCAAAACCCGGTCCCTGGCCAAAAAAGCAGTTGAAGGTGGCAAGATTCACTGCAATGGAGCGCGCAGCAAAAGCAGTCGAGAAATAGAAATAGGGATGACTCTGGAAATCAGCAGAGGATGGGATGAGCTTACCGTGATTGTAAAAGCGCTTTCGGAAAAACGCGGTAGTGCCCCACAAGCCGCTATGCTTTATGAAGAAACGCCGGAAAGTATTGAAAAGCGTTTGCTCCACGCGGAGCAGCGAAAACTGCAGCGGGCAGCAAACCCGCTTACTGAAGGCCGTCCTAACAAACAGGACCGGCGCAAGATCCATCGTTTCAAACGCAAAGCAATGGATGATTGATATTGCAAATAATAAGGAGATTCCCCCGAAACCATTTTCAATTATCCTGATACTGGCATCTATGGCATAATCCCCTGCCACAGACATACAGACGTAATTTTTCGTAGTAAATTCCTAATAATATTAATAACTTACTGCGTCGGCTAAGCTATTTCTGGCTGCAAATTACGTGAGAGCAAGCGAATACCTTAAGGCCTTTATTCAGGACCTCTTACAGGATTTTTTTCAGGAACCATGCTTTGTCAGAACAATTAAAGCACCGCCTGAGTTTGTTGACCGGGTCATCCGACACCAGTTGCCTCATGCGCATCGGTCACGGCATAGAAAAGGAAAGCCTGCGGATTGATCCGCATGGCCATATTGCCCAGTCGCCCCATCCGGCAGGCCTGGGCTCTCCACTGACACACCCCAGTATCACCACTGATTTTTCAGAAGCCTTGCTGGAATTTATCACGCCTGTTTTTCAAAGCCCCGAAGCCAGCCTGGAATACCTTTCAGACCTGCATGTTTATTTATTCTCCCAAATGGACCGGGAAGAACTCCTCTGGACTTCCAGCATGCCCTGCGTCCTGGAGGACGATGACCAGATACCGCTGGCACAATATGGTTCATCCAATATCGGCAAACTGAAAACCCTGTACAGAATGGGCCTGAGCCATCGCTATGGCAGAGCCATGCAGACCATTGCCGGCATACATTTTAATTTTTCTCTACCGGACACATTCTGGGAACAATATAAGCAGCTATTGGATTCCGGTCAGTCCCTGCAAGATTTCAAAACCGAACAATATTTCAGCCTGGTGAGAAATTTCCGCCGTTACTCATGGCTGCTGTTGTATTTATTTGGCGCCTCCCCTGCTGTATGTAAAAGTTTTCTCAGAGGGCGAGAGGGGCATGGCCTTGAATCTTTCGATGCTGGAACTTTATACCTGCCTTATGCCACCTGTCTGCGTATGGGCGATCTGGGCTATACCAGTAATGCACAGGCTGGCCTTAGTATCAGTTATAACAGCCTTGAAGAGTATGCAGATGACCTCACCAGCGCCATCAAGACACCCTATGCACCATACAAAAAATTTGTCCCGGAACATGGGGTTTTCAAGCAGATAAACGACAGTATCCTGCAAATTGAAAACGAGTTTTACAGCACTATTCGCCCAAAACGGGTAGCACCTTCGGGCTCCAGACCAGTAAATGTCCTGAAGGAACAGGGTGTTGAATATATTGAAGTTCGCTGTCTGGACCTGAACCCTTTCTTGCCCGTCGGTATTGATGAGGAACAAATATATTTTCTGAACAGTTTCCTGTTGTTTTGCCTGTTGCGTAGCAGCCCCGCCTCGGGTGAAGAAGAAAGCCGGGAAATTGAGGCCAATCTTCAGACTGTAGTCAACCGTGGCCGTGAACCCGGGCTTGAACTTCAGCAGCAGGGTAAAGCAATACCCCTGAAAGACTGGGCCGTCGAAATTTTGCAGGAATCCAGTGCTATAGCCTCCTTGATGGACGATATAGTCCAGCATGATGGCCATACCAAAGCTACCAGCGCCCAGTTGGACAAAGTGAATGACAGCTCACTTACTCCTTCAGCCAGGATTCTGCAAAGAATGGAAGAGCTGAAAACACCCTATTTTACCTTTGCCATGAACCAGTCCCTGGCCAACAGTGACTACTTCAGGGCAGAGCAGCTTGATGAAAAGAGCATGGCAGTCTTGAAAGAAATGGCCGAAAATTCCAATCTAAAAAGGCAGGCCATTGAAAAAGCCGATACCATGGATTTTGAAACTTTCCTGAACCAGATGAATGCTTCCTGAAAAAAAGAGCACCCTTACCTTATGAACCCGACACTGACACGATTACTGCGCACCCGCCTGGTCTATCTCTATATTTTCCTGTTCTGTATATCCCTGCTGGGAATTGCCCTATACATGGAAAAAGTGATGATGCTGGAACCCTGCCCCTTGTGTATGACGCAGCGGTTTTTCTTCCTCCTGGCAGCGTTTACGTCGCTGATTGCTTTTATCCATAACCCGGTTGCCAAAGGCAAGGTCGTCTATGGCCTGCTTGCTGCATTTTTTGCCTTAAGTGGCGGTGGCTTTGCCATCCGGCAGATCTGGCTACAAAATCTGCCAAAGGATCAGGTCCCGGCCTGCGGGCCAAGCGTTGCCTACATGTTTCAGGAATTTCCCCTGACTGAAGCACTGGCCACGATGTTTACCGGTGATGGCAATTGTGCAGAGATTGCCTGGCAGGATCCTGTCATTGGGATGAGTATTCCCCAATGGAGCCTGGTGGGCTTTGTTGCCCTGGCCGGAGTTTGCATATTCCAGGCCATTCGCAAGTAACAGCTTTTCACCTGGAACCCCTCTCTACCGTTCACCCGGAAATATTACTACCCCTTTCCTGATATTGGTCTATATTGGGAGTGTCCCTGTTCATTATCTCTTCATTAACTATCCATTAAAGAACAGAGGCCACAAGGGGGTAACAATGAGCAAAAATATTACCGCCGCCCGGCGCAAGGAAATTGAAAGTATCATTACCCGCTGGAAACTCCAGCGCGAAGCTATTCATGATGGCCTTGAAGAATCCCTCTATTCAGACCATGCCCTGCAAATCGAAGAACAGGATTTTCCTATCGAAGGATTTTGCGAATCCCTGATGGACTATATTTCCACGGGGCATTTCGAAGTTTACGAAACCCTTTTAGCTGAAGGGCTGCATGAAAGCTCGGCCGAGCTTGAGGCAAACAGGAAAATTCTGGAAGAGATCTACCACAGCATTGAAACCACCACGGATCTTGCTCTGTCCTTTAATGACAAATACAAGAATGAGCTGGTGCATTCTTCAGAAGACGCGTCATTACCAAAAGACCTTATCCGCCTTGATAATGCACTAACTCTTCGCTTTGCCCTTGAAGACCAGTTACTGGAATTGACGCGTTAAAAGACCTGTATTCCAATTTGTAGGTCGGCATAGGGCATCGCCCGTTTGCCGACGGAGAGTTCAAAAGAGTTCACATGTCGGCAAACGCTACGCTTTTATGCCCTTTAGGGTAATGCCGGCCTACAACTAACACCTATTCTCTCTATTTCTGGATGTGGCAGGAAACTGGCCGGTACTTTCTGACTTAAATTATTTAAACTTCATCACTATGAAAATTAGTGCATCAATTGTCAGAAGCGAAAGAGAAAAACGGGCATGGAGCCAGGAGCACCTGGCATCTGTAAGCGGTCTGGGAGTAAGAACCATAATCCGGATTGAGAAAAACGGACTGGCCTCCCCTGAATCAGTGAAAGCCCTTGCCGCCGTGTTTGAATTGCAGACATCGGACCTGCAACCTTCTCCCCAGCAAACGGGGGATTATTCCGTATCAGTTCCCTCCCGCCTAGCCTGGCTGGTACCTGTCATGGAATTCCTGGTCAAACATGCCAGGCTTCTTGATCATGCCATCGTGACAATGAAAAGCAGTTATCGTCTGGCAATAACTTTCGGCTGCTTCGCACTGGCCACGCTGTTCTACTTTATCAGTTTCAGCCTTGAGCGAGATTTCGGTTTTCCACAAAATTTCCTGGCAGGGGCTTTTCTTTTTGCCGGCGCTGGTTTTGAAATAATATTCTGGTTCAGAATATTTCCCTATAAAAGAAGGCAGCAACAAAAACGGCTGGAAGCCCTCAGGGAAGTTCACCAGTAAGGAAAAATTTTAACAGCAGCCGCTCTTGCCTTTACTTTTTTCTCCACCTGTCAGATGTGATTGATTATCTGCCGCAATAAAAATATAACTGTCTTTTCCTGCACTGGCTAACAACATGTCATAGACAGATTTATTGACTGCAGTGCGAACCCCTCTGGGATAAACAGCACCTTCGTCATCTTTTAATTCGGCAAAGGGGCCGCGATAAATTACTGAATGTGTTTTATCGCTTGCTACTGCTTCTGGCTTCACTGCAGTAACAGTGACAGAACGGAACTCAATTCCTTCAACAACCTGCCAGGGCTCTTCATCCCACTTGTCATACATGACATTGGCAAAACCGGCATCCAGAAAAACCTGGGCAAATTGCTGCTCCTGAAATGCACCGGAAATACATCCGCTCCATAGTTCGGCATCTTCCTTCAAATGCTGCGGGACCAAACCATCAGAAACAATGTCGGAAATTGCGACGCGCCCACCAGGCTTCAGAACGCGAAAAATGTCATTAATCATCTGTGTGCGATATTTTTCATCAACAAGATTAAGGACACAGTTGCTTACTACAATATCGACAGTGGCATCTGCAATTAGCGGGTCTTTGGATTTCTGCTCACTTTCCCAGGCAGAAATAGCTCCAGCCTCAAGGCCAGGATTATCAGCCAGATGTTTTTCTCGTGCAGCCAGGTCAAGTGCCAGGTCCTGTATATAGCCTTTATGAAAAGTAAGGCGATCACTACCCAGTTTTTCCGCCATCTCCGGCTGGTATTTTCTGGCCAGAGCAAGCATTTCATCGGTCATGTCCACACCAATCACATGCCCATTCTCACCCACCAGCTGGGCTGCCATGTAACAGATTTTGCCGCCACCACTGCCAAGGTCGAGCACCGTGTCACCTTCCTTGACATAGCGCGAGGGATCGCCACAACCGTAATCTTTATCAATAATTTCTTGCGGCAGAATTTTCAACAGCGCGGCATCATAATCAACAGGACAGCACAGACTTTCCTGCACTTCTCTTGCACCCTCGGCATAACGCTCGGAAACTTTGGATTCAGTATTCATTCTTCGACCTTGATGTTTAATTATTAAATTCTAATTTAGTGACTTCGAGCGGTAAGGTACAAGATCAAAGGTACAAGGGGTTCAACAATTTCCTTTCCTTGTATCTTGTATCTTGCAGTTCCTAATGTCGGCAAACGCTGCGCTTTTATGCCCTTTAGGGTAATGCCGACCTACGCTCTAGCCGCTCGCCACTCGTCACTCGTCACTCGTCACTCGCCACTATTCTATTTTCTTCTCCAAGCATGGAAGCGTTGCAGATATGGATAGATCCATTGGGGCGCATTTTTCCTCCGCCATTCGCCTGCAGCAAACTTACCGCTTTCTGATAGCGTTGGGTAAATGTGGATGGTAGCCATGATTTTTTTCAGTCCCAGGCCATGCGTCATAGCCAGCACAAATTCATTGATCAGTTCAGCCGCATGATAACCAACAATCGTGGCGCCAAGAATCTTGTCCTTGCCAGGGACAGTTAACACTTTCACAAAACCTTTGTTTTCGCCATCAGCAATAGCCCTGTCCAGGTCATCTATCCCGTAGCGCGTGACATCAAAGGCTATGCCTTTTTCAGCGGCTTCCAATTCGTTTAAACCAACTCTTGCCACTTCCGGATCGGTAAACGTTGCCCAGGGTACAACGCTGTAATTTACCCGAAACTTTTTAAAGGATCCGAACAGGCTATTCACTGCAGCAAACCAGGCCTGAAAGGATGCCATGTGCGTAAACTGGTATGGGCCGGCCACATCTCCGCAGGCAAAGATATTCGGATAATTGCTTTGCAGGAATTCGTTCACTTTTATGGTGCCATTTTTATTCAGCTCCACACCTAAAGTCTCCAGGCCAACACCTTCAGTATTGGCCTTTCGGCCTACGGCAACCAGGACGCGATCAAACTCGATACGCTCTTCCTTCTCGCCATTGCGAGTAATCGCTACATAGGCATCCGCTGTATGTTCAAAGCCGCTGACCTGTTGCGACGTTTTCACCATGATGCCTTCTTTACTAAAACAGTCACTCACATAAGCAGACACATCCACGTCTTCCCTGGGCAAAATCCGCTCAAGCATATCCACCAGAGTGACTTTCGATCCCAACCTGGCAAAGGCCTGGGCCAGCTCGCAACCTATCGGCCCGCCACCCATAACCAGCAACCTCGGAGGCAACTGTTCCAGCTCCCAGACATTATCAGAGCTCAGGTAGTCAATATCATCCAGTCCCGGAATAGACGGGACAAAAGGTCTTGCCCCGGTTGCAATAACGATATGTCGTGTGGTTATTTCCTTTTCCCCAACCTGCACAGTCCAGGGGTTCACAATCCTGGCTTCACCTTCCAGGCAATCCACCCCCAGGCTTGAATAGCGTTCCACTGAATCGTGCGGTTCAATGGTGCGAATAACTTCCTTGATACGATGCATCACGGCTTTGAAATCAACGCTGGCCTGATTGGTCTTGAGGCCAAATTCATCTGCCCTGCCGATGAGATGCCTGACAGTAGCGCTGCGAATCAGGGCCTTGCTTGGAACACACCCGGTATTTAAACAATCACCCCCCATACGATGTTTCTCAACCAGGGTGACCCGGGCTTTGACAAGGGCGGCGATATAGGCGGTCACCAAACCGGCTGAACCGGCGCCAATGACAACCATGTTGGTAGCAAAATTTGCAGGTTTCAGCTTGAGCCACGGCGCCATGACTTTTCGGTTCCTGAGAAAACTGATGATGGCCTTGGCCAGCCACGGAAAGATTGCCAGTACTACGACAGCCCTGATCACGCCGACATTAAATACATCCGGTAGCGTCGTAGCCAGGCCCAATTCAGCACCAACATTAACGTACAAAGCAGTACCAAAGAGCATGCCAAGCTGGCTGACTACATAAAAGGACAAGGTCGAAATCGGCGTTAGTGCCATAAGCACATTCACCAGGAAAAAAGGAAAAGCCGGAATCAGTCGCAAAGTAAAAAGGTAAAAAACACCGTCCCTTTCCACCCCTTCATTGATCGGCTTGAACGAACGGGAAAACCTGGTCTGCACCCAGTCATGCAGCAAAGTGCGTGAAATCAGAAAGGCCAGGGTTGCCCCAATGGTGCTGGCAAAAGACACCATCAGCAGCCCCCACCAGAAACCAAAAATGGCGCCACCGACTATAGTAAGTATCGCTGCTGCTGGTAAGGAAAGCGCCGCAACGACAATATATAGAAGGAAATAGATCAGGCTGCTTAGCCAGAAATTGTCTGATTTGTAGACAAGGATGGCATCCCGCTCGGCCTGAAAATATTCCAGATTAAAATATTGCTGCAGGTCCAGGACAAAAAACAGGGCAACAAGTAAGAGAACAACGAGTAGCAGTAGAACTTTTTTGAAACTCATAAATTTGTTATTTCCCTTACCATGACTACCAGGTACCGCCCAAATGACCGGGATATACCGGAAAGCTTACTCAATATCACACTCTGTCTGGTGCTACATGTCAGGCGTTTTATGTTATATAGTGTCGGCCTTTCAAATGACTTTCCTCTTAATCCGACGTTTTGAGTGTAGCTGAATTCAGGAATAAAGGCGTGTCCAACAAGCGAATTACAAGACAATACCCGGCAACACGAATGCGCCGCATGCGCCGTGATGACTTCAGTCGTCGCCTGATGCGTGAAACGGTGTTAACGCCTGATGACCTGATTTATCCGGTCTTTGTGATTGAAGGCAAGGCTACCCGGGAACCTGTTGCGTCCATGCCTGGCGTGGAACGTCTTACCCTCGATGAACTGGCAAAAGAAGCAAAAATAGCAGCAACACTTGGCATCCCCGCCATGGCCATTTTCCCTGTTCCAGCAAGTGACACCAAGACCGATACCGGCGAGGAATCCTGGAATCCGGATGGCCTGGCTCAACGGGCAGTAAAAATCATCAAGGAAGCCTGCCCCGATATAGGAGTTATCACTGATGTTGCCCTGGATCCTTTCACTACTCACGGGCAAGACGGCATTATTGATGACACCGGTTACGTGCTCAATGACACTACTGTGGACACCCTGGTCAAACAGGCACTTTCCCACGCCGAAGCCGGGGCAGATATAGTTGCCCCCTCTGACATGATGGATGGCCGCATTGGCGCTATCCGCTCAGCTTTTGAAGAATCAGGTCACATCAACACCCGTATCCTGGCTTATTCAGCCAAATATGCTTCGGCTTATTACGGTCCTTTCCGCGACGCTGTCGGCTCTGCCAGCAATCTGGGCGGAGCAGGCAAGGAAAATTACCAGATGGATCCCGCTAATTCTGATGAGGCACTGCATGAAGTTGCGCTGGATTTGCAGGAAGGCGCCGACATGGTGATGGTAAAACCAGCCATGCCCTACCTGGATATTATTCGCCGGGTAAAAGAGGAGTTTGGCGTGACGACTTTTGCATATCAGGTCAGTGGCGAATATGCCATGCTCGCTGCGGCTTTCGAAAAGGGCTGGCTGGATCCTGATAAAATCATTCTGGAAACATTATTGGGTATCAAACGTGCCGGCGCAGATGCCATTCTGACTTATTTCGCGCGTGATGCTGCTGAAAGAATTCAGGGTTAGGCTGGTCTGTTTCACTCTTTCTATTCACTGAGCCAACTACAGGTTTTAAAAATATTCAGCCCCTATATTGAATACTGGCTTGAATACTGGCAAATAGGCCTTATTATTAGCCGACCCGTGAACGACAACGATAGCATTATTTTTTTACTTTAAATCAAACACGACCTATTTCAAGGAATCCCTATGAGTGACAACCTCTCCCACGTAACTGACGATAATTTTGAAGATGAAGTTCTGAATGCTACCGGACCTGTGCTGGTGGATTTCTGGGCAGAGTGGTGTGGCCCATGCAAAATGATCGCTCCTGTGCTTGAAGAAGTTGCCGAAGAATATGCAGGCAAACTTAAAGTATGCAAACTTGATGTTGAGGCTAATCCCGCTACTGCACCCAAATACAATGTGAAAGGGATACCAACATTAATTCTGTTCAAAAATGGTACTGCAGAAGCAAAAAAAGTTGGCGCATTATCAAAATCTCAGCTGGCCGCTTTTATTGATAGCACCATTTAAAATATTTTCGAAAATTTCCAATTTATCCTTTTGCCTCCCGGCTGGAACCGGGAGGCAAATTTTGCTCAGAATATGAAGAAATTGCCGGTCTGTTTATTCCAAAAAAACCACAATATTTTTCTGGACACTCACTGGAGGCAGTGATAGATTACCCACCTGCTCGTCGCATCGACACCTTTTCCAAGAGCAGATCAAACCAAAATTCAAACGCATCACCAAAACAACGCCAATTGCAGCAACAAAAAATACCAACAAAAAGTAAAACAATACCCAATTAAAAAACCAAAACCGGATGGTCTCTAGACGATCAAAATAACCGAATACTTAATTTACTCGTTACCCAGATTTTTAACCTCCAACTAGCCGAACTCCTTCTGTTCGACCCTTTAATCCGCTAAAACTGCGCCCTAAAACCATGAACCTTTCTGAATTAAAAACCAAACCTATATCTGAACTTCTTGAAACAGCCCATGAAATGGGGCTCGATAATGTCTCCAGAACACGTAAGCAGGATGTCATTTTTCATATGCTCAAGCGCCACGCGAAGAATGGCGAAGATATTTATGGCGATGGTGTGCTGGAAATATTACAGGATGGATTTGGGTTTTTGCGCTCTTCAGATGCTTCCTATTTGGCAGGACCTGATGATATCTATGTATCACCAAGCCAGATCCGACGTTTCAACTTAAGAACCGGCGACACCATTGCTGGCAAGATTCGCCCACCCAAGGATGGTGAACGTTATTTTGCTCTTTTGAAAGTCAATGAAATCAATTTCTCCAAACCTGAAAATGTCCGCCAAAAAATTCTGTTTGAAAACCTTACCCCGCTGTTTCCCGATGAACGCATTAAACTTGAAGCAGGCAACGGCAGTACTGAAGATCTAAGTGCACGAGTTATTGACCTGGTTGCTCCAATCGGTAAAGGCCAGCGCGGTCTAATCGTCTCGCCTCCGAAAGCAGGTAAAACTTTAATCCTTCAGAACATTGCCCAGTCAATCACACGTAATTCACCAGAATGCCGGTTGATTGTCCTGTTGATCGATGAAAGGCCAGAAGAAGTCACCGAAATGAAACGCTCGGTAAGAGGTGAAGTTGTTGCCAGTACTTTTGATGAACCACCTTCACGTCATGTACAGGTGGCAGAAATGGTTATTGAAAAAGCCAAGCGACTTGTTGAGCACAAGGAAGACTGTGTCATCCTGCTTGATTCCATGACCCGTCTAGCTCGCGCCTATAACACTATCATCCCATCATCCGGCAAAGTATTAACCGGTGGTGTTGATGCCCATGCACTGGAAAGACCAAAACGCTTTTTTGGTGCAGCACGAAACATCGAAGAAGGCGGCAGTCTGACAATTATTTCTACCTGTCTGATTGAAACCGGCTCAAAGATGGATGAAGTTATTTACGAAGAATTTAAAGGCACCGGTAACATGGAACTGCATCTTGATCGCAAGATGGCAGAAAAACGTGTCTATCCAGCCATCAATGTGCGCCGCTCAGGCACACGTCGCGAAGATTTGCTGACTACAGAAGAAGAATTGCAACGTATCTGGATTCTGCGCAAGCTGCTGACATCAATGGAAGATGTTCCTGCCACAGAATTTATCCTCGACAAGCTCAAGGAAACCAAAACCAACGAAGAATTTTTCAATTCGATGAAACGCAAATAGTGGATTAAATTCATTTTGACTTCAGGGCACGGGCGCGCACCTTGCGCCCCAACAAGGGGTTTTAATCATGAATGAATTTAAGGATTTGCGTGACTTTATTCAGGCCCTGGAAAAAGCCGGCGAATTAGTACGTATCACTACCGAGGTTGATCCCAACCTTGAAATCACAGAAATCTGCGACCGCACTCTTAAACGACAGGGCCCGGCTCTCCTGTTTGAAAATCCTAAAGGCTATTCCATCCCAGTTCTGGGCAATCTCTTTGGCACCCCAAAAAGAGTTGCTATGGCCATGGGCCAGGATAATGTTGAGTCCTTACGCGAAGTAGGAAAACTGTTGGCTTTTTTGAAAGAACCGGAAATGCCAGCCGGGTGGAAAGATCTGCTGGAGAAAGCACCCAAATTTAAAAACGCTCTGTACCTGTCACCAAAGGAAATCAAGAAGCCTGCCTGCCAGGAAGTCGTTATCGAAGGTGATGATGTTGACCTTGGCATGCTACCTATCCAAACCTGCTGGCCGGATGATGTGGCGCCTCTGGTTACCTGGCCGCTGGTTATTACCAGAGGACCAAACAAGGACAGACAAAACCTGGGCATCTACAGGATGCAATTGCTGAGTAAAAACAAACTCATTATGCGCTGGCTTGCCCAACGCGGGGGCGCCCTGGATTTCAGGGAATGGCAGGAAAAATATCCGGGCAAGGCATTCCCGGTTTCAGTAGCTATAGGTGCAGATCCCGCCACTATTCTTGCTACCGTTACTCCCATACCTGACACTCTGTCTGAATATGCCTTTGCCGGATTGTTACGTGGCAGTAAAACAGACGTTGCCAGTTCCTTAAGCAATGACTTACAAGTACCAGCGTCAGCTGAATTCGTTCTGGAAGGTGTCATTGAGCCTGACGAACTCGCAGAAGAAGGCCCTTTCGGTGATCACACCGGTTACTACAATGAAGTGGAAAAATTTCCTGTCTTCACTGTTACCAGAATCACACACAGAAAAGATCCCGTCTATCATAGTACCTACACTGGCAGGCCACCTGATGAACCGGCAATTCTGGGCGTCGCACTTAATGAAGTTTTTATTCCCCTGCTCCAGAAGCAATTTCCTGAAATAACAGATTTTTATCTGCCCCCTGAAGGCTGCTCTTATCGCATGGCGGTTGTCAGTATGAAAAAGCAGTACACCGGTCATGCCAAGCGCGTCATGATGGGCGTCTGGTCATTCCTGCGCCAGTTCATGTACACCAAGTTCATCATCGTCACCGACGATGATGTTGATGTAAGAAACTGGGAGGATGTGATTTGGGCGATGACCACACGCATGGACCCGGCAAGGGATTCCGTCATCATTGAAAACACGCCGATAGATTACCTGGACTTTGCTTCACCGGTGTCCGGACTGGGCTCCAAGATTGGCTTTGACGCCACCACAAAATTTCCAGCGGAATCTACCCGCGAATGGGGAAGACCCATTTCGATGTCAGACGAAGTGAAATCAAGGATTGATGCGATGTGGGATGAGTTGGGGATATTTGATTAAGCAGCGTTAGCTGCTTACAGATAGAGATACAAGATACAAGGCAATGTGGTTTAGAGCAGCCTGGGCGTCAAGCTTTTTTAAAGAATCCACTTTTAAACTCGAAACTATTTACTCGCCACTCGCCACTCGCCACTTTCACTTTTCAACTTGTACCTTTGATCTTGTACCTTGTACCTTTTGTTACTCCGGCATCGGCAATTCCGGCAGCCGGTGGTCGAGTTGCGCCATAGCTTTCCCATACAAATTCGCACTCTGTTCATGCTCTCCCATGTGATCCAGAAGCCGTGCTAATTCTGCATTGGCTTCTGCTGAAAGCGCGGTGGATTTTGAAAATTTAAGGGTGTTTTCAAAATATTCCCGGGCCTTTCCCCATAACCTGTTTCTTAGACTGGCCCGGCCAAGACTCAGCATCAGTGTGCTGTTATTGGGACGTGCTTTCAGCCATTTTTCCAGCAGAACCAACAGACGACCAGGATCCGGGCTATCAATATATCCAGCCTTTAAAATGATTTTGTCACTCCACTGCTGTTTCAAAAATCCTGACACTACTGACAGAGCTTCCTCATCCTGGGAAAACTCAATTAATTTTTCCAGATAGACGAGAGTAATGTCCTCACCTTTCCTGACTTTTTTATCCGTGCCTTCCCATTTCCTGAGCAAGGCGCTGACGCCGCCATTTTGTAGAGTAATGTGCATCAGGCTTGAAGCAGCAATTTTTTCTTTTAACCTCAACACTTCTTCGCTGTTTATCACCTTGTGCTTCTCCAAAGAAGGTAGCAAGGCATTGAGTTTTTCCCAATCCTCAACAGACTGGTAAATAACATTCATCAGGCTAAGCACGTAGGGACTACCCGGTGCTTCCTTGTCCAGAGCAAGTAGAATTGCCAGGCTTTGTTCCACCTTGCCAGAACGATATTCGAGCAAGGCTTTAAGGGATTTGATTCCTGGATTTTTCCTGGGGGAAAGCAGGCTTGCCTGTTCCAGACAGTAATTCCAGGAAGAATCGTCCCCTCTCTGCCAGGCGGCCAGACATGCCGCCAGATAATTAAATACCGGGTTATCGACACGGCCGGCATTTTCAACCAGTAATTTATAAGACTCTTGCCAATGGCCAAGCAGGAGCAAGTGCAATCCTTCTTCACTGGCTTTTGCCGCATGTTTTTTTCTTCTTGATGCGCCGAACCAGGAATTACCACGAAATATTCCCATCGGGTTAAGAAAGGCAAGCAAACGGAAAAAACCATAGGCTAACAGGAAGCCAGCCAGCAGGAAGAGCACCATGGCTACCAGGGTAGTCTCAACTGACCAGGTGCCAAATGAAATCAGCACATAACCAGGATTGTCGCCAAGAACAATGTATAACCAGGCTCCAACGCCAAGCGCGAACAGGCTGTAAATAAAAATTCTGATCATTGCTGGCTTACCGGCTCAATTGTTTGAGTCTGTGTTGCAACCAGTAGAGCCTGGAGAGCTGTTCGTGTTCTGTTCAGTGGTGGTGGTTCAGTTACGATGCGCCTTTGTTTAAGGTTATCAATCGTATTAATTACAACAGATTTTACCGACGCATTTCCCGATAGAAATTGATCGATATTGGCCTGCGCCAGTTCCAGGCTCTGTGTGTAGATTTCCTGCCGACCAATAATCAGCGCACTGCGCGCCTGTTCTATTTGCAATTGAATGGTTTGCATTAACACGGCTTCCTGACCCGGGGTCATCAGGGGCTGCAATGGCAAATCACGACGCCTGACTACGAGATATTTATCCAGCGTATTACCGATACTGGACATAAGGCGTGACACCCACCCGGCTTCTTCACCGGCATCCTGTGCAAACTCTACCGGTGCGCCTTCCGCAATCTGTGCAGCCAGGTCATTGCTGACTTGCAAAGTTGCTGCCTGTTCTGCAACTGCGCCGAGACGAAGATATATTTCCCTCACATCCACTTCATCCACAGCACGAATGGCTGCCAGTTCTCCGGCCAGGACTTCTCTGACAGCAAAAATAGCCGGATCGTCAATTTGCTTCAGCACATCATCGGCTGCAATATAAAGTGCCTGTGCTGTTCGAACACTTTTTGCAACGACCAGATGTTGCTGCGCCAATCGTAACAAGGATGCCGCTTCTTCAAGCAGCCAGGCCTGGCTTGCGCCTGAGTTGTTACTGGTTATTCTCAAGCGCGTGCTTACCAGTTCGCTTTCGAGTCGTTCGATTTCTGCAGCGTAATCCAGTATCGAGTCGGCACTTTCTTCTCTAGCTAATGCCAGGGCATTTTCCAGCGTCTGGACAGTAACCTGCAACTGATCCAGCCTGATGCCAGTATCATTACGCTGATTACCAAGAGCATTTTGCTGCGCAAATAAAACCTCGATAGATTTGTACTGCTCAAAGAGCATAAAACCGATAAAACACATGCTGCCAACAAGAATCACATTGAAGACAATATCAACGAAGACAGCAATTCCTCTTCCAGGCGCCGCTTTCTTTTCTGTTTTTTGAGGTTTTCTGCCGCCAGATTTCAGGGTACTGGCTGTCGCATCAGAACCTGGAATGTTTGATTGAGAATCTTCTGGTGATGAGGTGTCGTCGGCCATTGGCTTTTATGAGAATTTAGCAAGAACTCTGAGAGAGTAAATCATAAATGTTGATCAAGGCTTGAGATTATAGCCTTATCGTCCGCTCCTGACATGGTAATCGTATTGGCAAAGCCGGATTCAGTCGCTAATTGTGCAATTCGGTTTGATGAAACGAATAAAGGGATGCTGGAAAGTGAAATCCCGTCCTTTTCGAGCAAGCCTTCAAGGTTGACCAGCGCTTCCGCACTGCTGACAACGACGGCATCCGGTGGCGCCTGGGCCAGAATCGCAGCCAGGTCGCCCCCGGCATAGTCAGGACATTCGCGACTGTAAAGCTCCAGGTATTCAACACTTGCCCCCCTTAGCTTCAATTCGCTTGCGATCAGTTCTCGCCCACCGACACCTCTCACGATAAGCGCCTTGCTGTTTTCAATCTGCTGCAAGGAATCCAGAGCCATCAAGGCTTCACTGCTCATGCGGACCACAGGATATTCAACTTCCAGGCCATAACTCTCAATAACGGCAGCGGTACTTGGCCCAACAGCAAATATTTTCAACTGCAGGGGAAGCTGCGGCCAGTATTGTTGAATCAGTTCCATGCCAAGATTTGCAGCGTTGGTACTGATAAAGAACAGGAGATCAAAATGATCAAGATTCAGAATTTTCGTCTTGATACTTTCATTTATAGCAAGAGGAGTAATTGCCAGCATCGGCAGTAAATGTACTTTTACCCCTTGCGACTCAAGAGCCACCTGCAAGTTGTGTGCTTGTCCGTCAGGTCTTGTAATCCAGACAGTCTTGCCCTCAAGCATGGCTTCAGGACTCATCAAGTCTGGCCAATATTTCATTGGCACCCTGAGCCAATAACTCTTCGGCTACTGCTTCACCCAATGCTATAGCCTGACTCGAGGGCCCGGTCTTTTCACTTTGCAATAATCGGGAGCCGTCAGGTTCGCCGACCAGTCCGCGAATATGAATACTTTCTTCAGCACCATCCCCTTCTAATTCAGCAAGGCAGGCAATGGGAACCTGACAGCCGCCATTAAGACGTGAATTCATTGCCCGTTCTGCGTTAACACACACACTGGTATTTCGATGTTCAAGTTTTTGCAGCAAGGCCAGGGTTGCCTGATCATTTTCTCTGCATTCAATGCCAACGGCGCCCTGCCCTCCAGCAGGCAGAGAAACTTCGGGGGCCAAATATCCTGTAATCCTGTCTTTCATGTTCAGCCTGATCAGGCCTGCCGCTGCAAGAATGATGGCGTGGTAATCTCCCGCATCGAGTTTACGCAGGCGGGTATTCACATTTCCGCGCAAATTGGTAATGTCCAGATCAGGGCGCAGCGCTTTTAGCTGGCATTGACGACGCAAACTGGAACTTCCAACAATAGCCCCCTGAGGCAATTCATCAATAGAGGCATAGTCGTTGGAAACGAATGCGTCCCGATAATCTTCCCTTTCACAGATAACCGCCAGCTGCAGTCCCTGCGGAAACTCCATGGGTACATCTTTCATGGAATGCACAGCGATATCAGCCCTGCCTTCAAGGATTGCCACCTCAAGCTCTTTCATGAACAGCCCTTTGCCGCCAATTTTAGCCAGGGGTGCATCAAGAATCTGATCGCCTCTGGTAGTCATAGGCAGCAATTCCACAATCAAATGCGGATGCAAGGCCATTAATGCCTGGCTGACATATTCGGCCTGCCACATGGCAAGTGGGCTTTCGCGGGTAGCTATACGTAGGAGATCTTTATTCATACTGCCTGATTGAACACCCTGCCTTTAGTTTTATCTGTTGATTAGCCTGCAGCTGCAAAGAGATTTGGTAAAAAGCAGTGCGTTTGGCTATTTTACGCTTTATCAACAACGGCGCTACCCCATTGAAGGTTAGCGTTGCTATAATCGCCGCTTCATTTTTCCCGTGACATCCAGAACAAACCCATGAGCCAGGATAAAGATCAAGACAAGCCCTGGGGCGGACGCTTTTCAGAACCCACCGATGCTTTTGTGGAAAGGTTTACTGCGTCTGTCAGTTTTGACCAGAGATTGTACCTGGCAGACATCAGGGGCTCGATTGCGCATGCCACCATGTTGGCCAAAACCGGCATTCTTACAAAAGATGAAAGCAACAATATCATCCAGGGGCTGGAAGACATCAGGGAAATAATAGAAGCGGGCAATTTTAGCTGGTCTGTCAGCCTTGAAGATGTGCACATGAATATAGAAGCTGCACTGACAAAAAAGATAGGCAGTGTCGGCAAAAAGCTTCACACAGGCAGATCCAGAAATGACCAGGTCGCTACTGATATCAGGCTATACCTGAGGGAAGAACTGGATATTGTTACTGAGGCTATTCGCCAGGTTCAAAAAGGCATCGTCAGCCTCGCAGAAAATGAAACCGACACCATCATGCCCGGCTTCACTCATTTGCAAACGGCACAGCCGGTCAGTTTCGCTCATCATCTAATGGCATGGTATGAAATGCTGCAAAGGGACCATGAGCGTATGCTGGACTGCCGCAAGCGAGTGAATATTTCGCCTTTGGGCTCTGCAGCACTTGCCGGCACATCTTTTCCCATAGACAGGAATTTGACGGCCAAACTGCTGGGCTTTGATAAACCGGCTGATAATTCCCTGGACGCAGTCAGTGATCGCGACTTTGCCATCGAATTCTCCGCTGCTGCCAGTATCCTGATGATGCATCTGTCCAGAATGTCTGAAGAACTGGTTATCTGGACATCATCACATTTTGATTTCATCATCTTGCCCGACAGGTTTTGCACCGGCTCTTCCATCATGCCGCAAAAGAAAAACCCGGATGTTCCTGAGCTGGTACGCGGTAAAACCGGTAGAGTTTACGGCCACCTTTTTGCTTTGCTTACTTTGATGAAGTCGCAACCGCTTGCCTACAACAAGGACAACCAGGAAGACAAGGAGCCCTTGTTTGATACTTTGGACACCATCAAGGACTGCCTGAAAGCTTTCGCTGACATGATTCCAGCTATACGCGCCAAGGAAGAAAAAATGTGGGATGCTGCCCTGAAAGGGTATTCCACAGCAACGGATTTGGCCGACTACCTGGTCAGGAAAGGTATGGCCTTTAGAGATGCCCATGAAGTTGTTGGCAAGGCTGTTGCTTTCGGCCTAGAGGAAGGCAAGGATTTAAGTGAAATGTCCCTGGAAGAATTACAAAACTTTTCCAGGGATATAGAAAATGATGTCTTTACTGTACTGACGCTTGAAGGCTCATTAAATGCCCGTGATCACATTGGCGGCACTGCCCCGGCCCAGGTCCGCAAAGCCATAAAAAACGCCAAGAAAAGTTTAAAAATTTAATAGGTGACTACCATGGAATTTGCTACCGCTTTAAATCTATACATAATCCCCTGGGGCATAAAGATCATTGTCGCTCTGGCTATTTTTGTTATCGGGAAAAAGCTGGCTGTATCGCTTACCGCGCTTTCCAGGAAAGGGATGGAAAAAGCGGGTATGGATGCGGCCCTGGTTAAATTTCTTGGCGGTCTCATTTATACAGTCCTGCTTGTTGCGGTCATTCTCGCTGCTCTCGACACCCTGGGTATAAACATCACCTCCCTGCTGGCCATACTTAGTGTTGCCGGCCTCGCTGTTGGCCTGGCCTTGAAAGACTCGCTATCGAATTTTTCATCGGGAGTCATGATCATGATTTTCCGACCATTCAAGATCGGTGATTTCGTAACCATCGGAGGCACATCGGGTGTCGTCGATGAGATCGGCCTGTTCTGTGTCCTGATGCATACCGGTGACAACCAGCGCATCATCATTCCCAATTCTGCCGTGTATGGAAATACCATCACCAATACCAGCGCTCTGCCAACGCGCCGTATAGATCTGGTTATGGGCATCAGCTACGACGACAATATAGGCACTGCAAAACAAATCATCGCTGACGTTATTGCCAGTGACGAACGTGTTCTTAAAGACCCTGAACCAGTAATTGCTGTTGCCGAACTCGCTGACAGCAGTGTCAACTTTGTAGTCAGACCCTGGGTGAAATCTGAAGATTACTGGGCAACCCGCTTTCACTTACTTGAAACAATGAAAGTAAAGCTCGAAGAAGGCGGCATCTCAATCCCTTATCCCCAGCGGGATATTCACGTCTATAACGAAGAAGCCGCCCATTAATCAGTCTATCCTCAGCCAACACAGAATGGCGCAGATAATTCATTCCAGCCCGATAGCTGATAGTAATGCCAACTATCAGCTATCTTATTAAGCAAGCTGGTTCAAGGTGAAACACCTTATTGAACGGCTTATTCGCTGGAAAAATCCTCAGCTGTATCTTCATATCGGAATGCCAAAAACTGGTACCAGCACTATCCAGGGCTTGCTTTTTGATAATAGAAAAACGCTTGAACGCCATGGCTATTTCTATCCCGACGCTACTCTTGGCGGCAGTTCTGATTACGCTTACGCACACCACAATCTCGCGCACGCAATTCTCGAAAACAACAATACTCCCTGGCAAACCCTGCAGGCCGAGCTAGCTGGCAACAAACGCAAAAGAATTATTCTTTCTTCTGAAGTGTTTTCAAATTGCCGTCACCCTCATTTTCTCCAGTACATACACGAACATTTAAAACATTTTTCCATAAAGATAGTTGTCTATATTCGTCGCCAGGATGAGTTAATGCAGGGGCTTTACCAGACGCTTGTTACTTATGGAGACCTGACCACACCATTTGCCGACTATCTGGAAATGATACTGAATGAGCATCCTCATACTCTTGACTACTATTCCCTGATCAACGACCTGTTCGCAAATGAATTTGGGAAAGAGAATATTTTACTTCGGGTTTATGAAAAATCTTCTCTCTTTGAAGGCGATCTTCTAAAAGACTTCCTGAAAACTACAGGTTTCCCAGCAAGCAAATACTTACAGCTTGATGTTCCCAATAATAATTTGAGTTTTGATGCATACACATTGGAGATATTTCGGCAGTTAAAAATTCGACTTAAGGGGAAGGACGAAGAAGCACTTGAGCATATCAGGCGAATTATGCGGAAACAAAATATACGCAACGCCTTCCAGGGCAACAATATCATTACGCAAGAACAATCTTCTCGAATCATGGCTTGCGTCAGCCAGAGCAATGAAAAACTGGCCAGGGAATACCTTCTGAAAGAAGATGGCATATTATTTAACGAGGAATCTTTGAAATTTGCTACCAATAATGAGGTAAACATTGGCGAACAGGATGTTGAAAATTTTTTACAAACAGCAGATGCAGGTCTCGCAAATCGCTTCAACAAAATTTTTATACCAACCTGATTGACCGGACAATTATTTTAATCCGGTTTTCTGATGCAAAATTCAGGCGTTAACTCAGGGTGCAGCAAAGTGGTTTCAACAGATTGATTTCTTAGTACTGCCAACATTTGGGTGGGCTTGATTTCACCTTTAAGAATAGCAGCGTCGTCTCTGGCATGGAGACGGTCAATAAAATCCCTGTCCCACTCTCCTTTTGCATCAAAGTTATGCCCAAACGGCCTGTCGATAAAAACAGTGACCACATTGGCAAAGGGAATAAACAATTCGAAATGGAAAACCTTATTTAACAGCGGCAGTATGTCCTGGGCCCGGATACCCTCAAAACTTTTTTCCGCGCAATCATGGTTGATGTATTCATCTTCCTGTCTTTTTAACAGCTGATTGAATTTGTAATCATCCGGCAGCTCTTTCCAGAATTCTCTGACAATAGACAGCGCTTCGGGCCATCTCTGGTGACCGTTACGGCCAATCATGTCTGAAGTCAGAAAATAACCTTCCGGGGACAAGGCTGCCTTGACCGCAGTAAACAGGTTTTCCAGTTCCACCACGTGATGCAGACACTGGTTAGCCATAATGATGTCGTAGGTCTTGCCGGGCTTCCAACTATTGAAGTCCCCATAGGCTGGCAAAATATATGCGCCAACGTCCAAGCTCTGCGCATGCTCCCTGCCCCTTTCCAGCATGGTTTCATTAATATCAAGGCACTCAATACTGAAATCTGTAATACCATCGTCAACCAGGCGTCTTGCCAGCCTGGCTTCCATATCACAATTGCCGCTGCCCAGACTGACCATCACTATGGACTTGTCAGGAAATCGTTCATGGAATTTGGAAGCGTACAGAAAGAAGAATTGTTCAGGGTCAGTAATCCCGAACTGGTGAAACTTCATCGGCGCCAGGTGCTTGTTTGACCAGTAGTGAAATATCTCCGGCAACTCATGCACATTGGTGCATTGATCAAAATTTGATAATTCATTGGCGACCCTGTCCTGGTAGTCCAGGGAATCCTCGTCGGGAGCAGATGCAAATCTGGCCAGGGCGTTTTTTATTAACTTGAACACCAGGGAACCTCTGATTAATTATGAATAGTTTCAGCGTGATCAGGAGCATGCAATCGCAAGGCGCAAGCCGAAGGGCAGGGCTGGTTGTCCCTGACGAGGCTTGCAACACCGCGAGTGTGCGCTCCTGAGTGCGCCCTGCGGGGCTGGCAGAGGATCCCGTGCTCTGCGTTGCGCTTTCTCGGCAGGTTACCGACATGCCTTCGAAAACGCGCCTTAATCACGAAATCCTCTGTAAGCCTGAAGCTGTTCATAATTAATCAGAGCTTCCCTAAAGAATTCCTGCTTCCTTGAAATTGATGTTAACCGCACCCTGGGTAAGGCAAATTGACTGTAATTTGCTGCCGAGCGATTCCTGGTCTGAATCACAGAGCCACTGCCCATCGACAAAGTCGAAGTGAAAACCCCCTGATTTTGCTGCCAGCCATAACTGGCTGGTCGCAGATTGTCTGGTGATGATAATAGAAGAACCATTTGCACAGGTCAGGGTCAAAATATCATTGACTGTTTCATAATCCAGCTCGATATCGCTTTCCTCGATAGCCGCTTCTACAATGTTTTCAATTGCCATCAAGGTTTGGTCGTATTGGGTACTAAAATCGGGATTACTCATTGCCACTTCATCTCCTGAATGGCTGCCTAGTATATCGGCCTTCTCCCTGCATACAATGCAAGTCATTGCCTAAATCAGTATAATCGCGGCTTCATTTTTATCTGGAATCAACCAGGCTATGAAAAAAGTGCTGCCACTGCTGATTATCAGCCTGTGTTTGCTGGCCGGGTGCGGACAAAAAGGCCCTCTGGTGCCTCCACCGGCGACTGAAATCAGTCAGTAAGCTCGTACTGGCCAACCCAACCTCATGGATCATTTTCATTCTCAAGACAATCAGCTTTATGCTGAAGCACTGCCCCTGACCCAAATTGCCGAGCAATTTGGTACGCCGTGCTTTGTCTATTCCAGGGCCGCCCTTGAACACCACTACCAGGCCTATGAACAAGCACTTACCGGTTGTGACCACCTGATCTGCTATGCGGTCAAAGCCAATTCAAACCTTGCTGTACTCAGCGTTCTTGCTCAGCAGGGTAGCGGCTTTGACATTGTCTCAGGTGGCGAACTGGCACGTGTACTTGCGGCTGGTGGCGCCCCGGACAAAATCATCTTTTCAGGCGTAGGCAAAACCCTTGAAGAACTGACTGCAGCCATGGATGCCGGCATTCATTGTTTCAATGTTGAATCCCCACTGGAACTGGAACAGTTAAATACTCTTGCTCTTGGCAGAGGAGAACAGGCACCGGTTTCACTGCGGGTAAATCCTGATGTGGATGCAGGAACACATCCCTATATATCCACCGGCCTGAAAGAAAACAAATTTGGCGTTTCCATGGAAGATGCCCTGCTACTTTATCGACAGGCAGCACAAATGGAAGGCATCAAAATCCTGGGTGTGGATTGCCACATAGGTTCGCAACTTACCAGTATTGATCCTTTCCTGGCGGCTTTGGAAAGAGTGTTATTGTTGGTAGATGCCCTAAGTGAAGAAGGTATTACCATTAGTCACCTGGATATTGGTGGTGGCCTGGGCGTGACCTATAAAGATGAAACACCGCCAGGGGCAGATGCACTTGTTGCCCAGGTCAGGGCTTTGCTTGGCGATAGACCGCTGACTCTTGTCCTGGAGCCAGGCCGGTCTATCTGCGCCAATGCAGGCGTCCTGCTTACTCGTGTCAACAATATCAAAACCAACGGGGAGCATCGTTTTGCCATTGTCGATGCTGCCATGAATGATCTCATTCGCCCCGCCCTTTACCAGGCCTGGATGGATGTTGTGCCGGTAGTACCAAACGCCGCTGCAGAATCACAACGCTATGACCTGGTAGGACCCATTTGTGAATCAGGTGATTTCATTGCCCGTGACAGAGAGCTTGCCATCAATACCGGGGATCTTCTTGCGGTGCGCTCTGCAGGAGCCTATTGCTTTGCCATGAGTTCCAATTACAACACCCGTAATCGGGCCCCTGAAATTCTGGTCGATGGCGAACATGCTCACCTGGCTCGTCGCCGCGAGACCTACCAGGATCAATTAGCCCTGGAATCACCTCTCGGGCAAGGTGAAGCATGAAACTCGCCTTTACCAAGATGCACGGCCTGGGCAATGATTTCGTCATGCTTGATGGAGTCAGTGAAAATATCAGCCTGACTGCAGAGCAAATTCAAGGCCTTGGCAATCGCCATACCGGGATTGGTTTTGATCAACTGTTGGTTGTTGCTCCTGCAACTGCACCTGGATTTGATTTTTCCTATTTGGTCTACAACCCCGACGGCAGCCAGGCAGAAAACTGCGGCAATGGCGCGCGCTGTCTGGTGAGCTTTACCCGCAGCAGGGGTTTGAGCGAAAAAAGCGAATTTACCATACAACTCATTAATGGCAGCCTGCACTGCAAGGCTGAAGCCGATGGCAATGTCACCGTGGATATGGGCGTTCCAGTCTTTGCGACAGAACAGATCCCTTTTCTGGCCGACAGTGAAGCACTTACCTATGCACTGGATCTGCCCAATGGCGAAAACCTGGAAATTGCCGCCCTTGCCATGGGTAATCCCCACGCCGTGTTAACTGTGCCTGATATAGACCAGGCGCCTGTGCTGGAATGGGGACCATTGATTGAAAATCACAGAAATTTCCCCAACCGCGTCAATGCCGGCTTCATGCAGGTGCTTAATGCAGGTACAATCAGGCTCAGAGTATATGAACGGGGTGCAGGTGAAACCCTGGCCTGTGGCACAGGCGCCTGCGCAGCAGTAGTCGCCGGTATTCGCCAGGGCTTACTCGACAATACTGTCACCGTGCAGCTTCCCTGCGGGAACTTGCAAATCAACTGGCAGGGCGGGCAAGCCCCGGTTTTGAAAACGGGTCCAGCCGAGACGGTTTTTGAAGGAAGTATTGAAATATGAAGCCAGATCCCAGTACTGATCATTCCTCACCAGAATCCCTGAATGATGAAACGGTCAGCCGTTATCTGGAGAACAATCCGGAATTCTTCGACCGTAAAGCAGAATTGCTTCTGGAACTGACCATACCCCATGAAAGTGGTGGCGCCATCTCCCTGCTGGAACGTCAGGTGGCCATGTTCCGGGAACGCAACCTGGAACTGCAAAACAAAATCAATGATTTCATTTTCAATGCTGAGGAAAATGATGCCCTTTATGAAAAAACCCGCCTGGTCATATTGGAATTGCTCAAAACCAATACCCTGACAGAATTATCAGACATTATTGAAGAAACCCTGAAAACCGAGTTTGTCGCGCATGCCAGTCGCCTGTTCTTTATTACCGACAATATTGACTCCATTCTTGGCAATATTGGTATGAACGCTGACAAGAAAGAAGATCAAGGCGAAACAAACAACACAAGCAAAGAAAGTAGCGATGATAAGGCCCGCAAAGTCAGGACACTGGAAACATCCCTGGCGCGTGAAACTCTGGGCAAACTGTTTGACAAAAAACGCACCTTTTGCTGCGAGCTGACACCCGAACAGGCCAAACTATTGTTTCCAGACACTACCAAGGAAGTGTTATCGGCCGCAGTTATTCCGGTACATCTGAACGAAGCGCTGCGCGAGAAAAAAGGCATCAGTATGCCCATACTTGTCATCGGCAGCGAAAAACACAATCACTTCAACTCCAGCCTTGATACCCTGTTTCTCGATTTTATCGGCGAAATCCTGGCAGCCCACATTACTCGCCTGACGGCCTAGTTACTGCGCACTTTTTGCTGTGCACTAACAAACACAGATCACTATGAACGCCCAGCCACTTGTTACTGTTCTTATACGCACCAAAGACAGGAAACACCTGTTGCAGGAAACACTGGACTCTGTCATTGCGCAAACTTGTGCATCTCTGGAAGTCCTGATAATCAATGATTGCGGGGAAGATTTTTCTGCTGACATTATTCCTGACCACATTCAGGAGAGCTTTTCTGGCAAGAACAGTTCTGTGCGCTGGATAAATAATACTGGCGCTCACGGCAGATCTATTGCCGCCAACCTGGGACTGGATACAGCCAGTGGCAAGTATTGTCTTTTCCTTGATGATGACGACACTATTGGCCCAACACACCTGGAAGGATTACTGACTGCTCTGGATAACAATCCTTCATACCATCTTGCCTACAGTGCCGTAAGGATCATGACAAATGGTAACGTTGAAACCACGCCCTCCTTTGCCTTTGAATTTGATCCCGTCAGGTTAATGATTGAAAACACCATCCCTATACATGCGGTTTTATTTGAACGGGGAATTATCGGAGAGGACATTCGCTTTGATCCTGCTTTTGAGCGTTTTGAGGACTGGGATTTCTGGCTGCAAATAGCAGAGAAGCATGATTTTCTCTTTGTTGATCAATGCACAGCCACTTATCGAATCGAAACCGGCAGCGGCTTTGGCGCCAAGGAAAATTCCCACAATGAATTAAATGACTATCGTTTTGCATTGTATAGAAAGTGGCTACAGCGCTGGCCTCAGGAGAAAATTCTTGCCTTGATTAATCGCAGTAGAGAATTTCCCCGCATCGACGATCTGGAAAGCACGGTAATACTTCTCAACAGTAACATTGAAGAAAAAGTTCAGTTTATAAACGAATTAAATGACCGGGCAGATGCAAAAGACAAAACAATACTGACACAACAAAAGCAGCTAGCCGAAACAACCAGTGATCTGCAAGCAAAAGAAATAGACCTTATCGCAGTAGAAAACGAAAACCAATCACTGGTTATCCAGGCTCAGCATTACCAGAATGAACTAAATACTGTATACAACAGTAAAAGCTGGAAGCTGACGAGACCATTACGCTTGTTTACGCGAATTCGTTATTTTCTCAAAACAGAAGGCCCACTCGGACTACTTAAACGGATTGCAAACAGGATAGCCGCCCGAACCAGCCGGGCAAAAAAGATCACTCCTGATTCTCCGATTTCTGATCAATATACATCTCTGTCTTTCCCTGAATATGGTAATCCCGGGTGCAGTATCGTTATCCCGGTATATAACAAATACCAGTACACTTTCCACTGCCTGAAAAGTATTTTCGAGCATACAAATTCTGAGACGTATGAAATTATTGTTGTGGATGATTGCTCATCCGACAAAACACAGAAAATGCTCTCAGGGATCAGTGGTATCAAGGTCATCAAAAATACTGAAAACCTTGGCTTTATCAAATCCTGTAATACCGGTGCTCAGGCAGCTAAAGGTGAATATCTGGTCTTGTTGAATAATGACACCGAGGTCCGTGATGGCTGGTTGTCCTCCCTGCGCCACACCTTCCATGATTTTCCTGATGCTGGTCTGGTCGGTGCCAGACTGGTGTTTGCAGATGGCAGCCTGCAGGAAGCCGGCGGCATTGTCTGGCGCGATGGTTCCGCCTGGAATTACGGGCGCGGTGACGACCCCAACAAGCCAGAGTATGCCTATTGCCGACAAGTGGATTATTGTTCCGGCGCCTGCCTCATGCAGCCCTTGTCAGACTTCCATGCACTGGGAGGCTTTGATACTCATTATGCACCGGCCTACTACGAAGATACTGATCTGGCTTTCAAGGTTCGTGAATCAGGGAAAAAAGTTTACTTTCAACCCAACTGCACCATTATTCATTTTGAGGGAGTCACTTCGGGAACCGACCCTAACAGTGGCGCCAAACAATACCAGCAAGTTAATCACAGTAAATTTTTCAAGCGCTGGCAAAACACCCTGAAAATTCACCGCCTCAATGGCAAACTGCCAAATCTTGAAAAGGAAAGGCATGTCGAAAAACGCATCCTTGTAATTGATGCGCGAGTATTAATGCCTGACCACGATTCAGGCTCATTGCGCATGTTCAATATCCTGAAAATTCTGCAGGACCTGGATTACAAAGTAAGCTTTGTTCCGGCAAACCTTCACTATGACCAAAAATATATCCCGCTTATGCAGGCAATCGGCATTGAATGTCATTACCAGCCCTATGTTAAAGACGTCAGCGAATACCTGGAAGAACAGGGCATGCAATTTGATGCGGTTATTCTCAGCCGTGCCGATTATGCGGAAAAATATATGGATGTGGTCAGGCAGTATTGCCCCCAGGCCCGAGTATTGTTCGACACGGTAGACCTTCATTTCGTCAGGGAGCAACGGGAAGCTGAATTGAGCAATGACAAGGCACTGATGGAGTCTGCCGCCATGCGCAAAAACCAGGAATTGGCACTGGCCCGCAAAGCAGACATTACGCTGGTAGTTAGTCCGGTTGAAATTACCTTATTTGAAAAAGAAGCGCCTGATGTGAATGTTGCCTTGTTAAGTAATATTCATGCCAACCATGACGCAGGCGCCGCCTTCAGAGACCGCAGGGACATGCTGTTTATTGGCAACTTTGAACATCCCCCCAATACTGATGCCATGGAATTTTTTCTGGATGAAATCTTTCCGCTAGTTGAAAAAGCGAACCCGGACATTAAATTGAAAATTGTCGGTGGCCACGTGCCGTCGCAGCTCAAGGCCAGAGCAAAAGAAAATATCGAGTTCACCGGCTTTGTGGAAGATATCACTGAGTTGTTTAACACTATCCGCTTATCTATTGCTCCCTTGCGTTATGGCGCCGGTGTGAAAGGGAAAATCAACTCCAGCATGTCTTACGGCGTACCAATGGTAGTTAGCACCATCGCTGCAGAAGGGATGAGCCTGGTTCATGAACAGGACATCCTGATTGCAGATCAACCAGAAGATTTTGCCAGGGAAATTCTGAAACTTTACGATGACGAAAACTTGTGGCTGGCGCTGTCAAAAGCCGGGAAAGAAAACATCGAAAGGCATTTTTCATTCGCCACGGCTGAAGCACAATTAAAAACCGTACTAGAGAGTCGCTAATCAGTCCGCTTGTTCAGTTGTCTCTTCTGCATCAAGCTTCTCGGCCGTCGGCAAATCCAGTGCAATAGCATGACCCCAGGTACTGGATTCCACCTGAAACCAGAAATACAGTATTGATAGAATGCCAAGGGTCAGCCCGGTTACAACACCGGCATCAACTATTCCCCGCCAGGGCTGGGGGGTGATTCGCAGCAGCATAATCAGACCAACAATCACCCCCGTCACTGCCCAGGACACAATTTTGCGTTTACGTGTGGCATGGATATAGCCCATGCAAAACATGGGCGCCAGTAGCGACAGGACAGGATGGGTTTCAGTGCGCAGATACCTGGCGCGAGCCACAACACGGGGCGCAAAGGCCCGGTGAAAGCCCTTGTAACCTTCCGTCCATGCCATCCAGGGTACAAATACCAGTAGCGCGATCCAGTGCAATGGGCCCAGGTTGAAATCACCAAGTTCCATCATACGAGGAGCAAGTCGCATAATCGCAAACAGCAGAAACAGGATGACACCGGCAATGCCCCAATAAAAACCCAATATGCGCAACTGAAATAGCCTGATAAGTGATTGAAAGGAAAATAAAGGGCGGCATTGTAACAAAGAATGACAATATCAGGCTTGTTGCAAAATAAACCATTTATGCTCACATTACTGTCAGGGATCGCCAGGGACCCGCTGCTTAAAGAGCAAAGGCTCCGCATAACCCTTTTTGCTATAATCCCTGAACTTTTTACCAAGACTGCAGTCCGCCGGGGTTGACCATGACAATAAGACTTGCCGTAGTGATGGATCCAATCCAGGCCATCAATTTCAAGAAAGACACTACTCTTGCCATGCTCAATGCGGCTCAGCAACGAGGATGGACACTTTCCTATATCGAACAGCAGGGTTTATACCTGGATAACGGCAAAGCCATGGCCATCATGCAGGACCTGATCGTGAAAATGGATCCTGACGACTGGTACGAGCTTGGCCCTGAAAAGAGGGATTCACTTGCCACCATGGATGTCATCCTCATGCGCAAGGATCCGCCTTTTAACCGGGAATTCATCTATAGCACCTATATATTGGAACAGGCAGAGCGTGAGGGAGCCCTGGTAGTCAACAAGCCTCAGGCCCTGAGGGATTTCAATGAAAAAGTCAGCGCCACCCTGTTTCCCGAGTGCTGCACCCCCGTCCTGGTTACCCGGGACAAGAATTTACTGGGTGAATTTTACAAGCAGCATAAGGATGTCATCTTCAAACCTCTGGATGGTATGGGCGGAACCGGCGTCTTTCGCATCAAGCCTGGTGACCCCAATGTCAGCGTAATAATTGAAACGCTCACCGAATACGGCACGCGCCAGATCATGGCGCAATCCTTTATTGCGGAAATTACCAGTGGTGACAAACGCATCCTGATGATAAACGGCGAATCTGTAGGCTATGCCTTGGCGCGCCTGCCTGCCGAGAATGAAACCAGAGGGAACCTGGCGGCCGGTGGCACTGCCAAAGGGGTGAAGCTATCAGACCGGGATCGCTGGATTTGTGATCAGGTCGGTCCAACTCTCAAGGAAAACGGTTTACTCTTTGTGGGTATAGATGTCATTGGCGATTACCTGACTGAAATCAATGTCACCAGCCCCACTTGTGTCAGAGAGTTGGATGAAGCCTTTGATCTGGATATCGCTGGCCAGCTTATGGACTGCATTGAGATGAAGTTAAAGGAAAATCACTGACATTTTCATTGGCAATTATTTAATCGTCTAACCATGAATACTGCCGTCACTACTGAAGCCACTTCGCTTGCCAACGAGAGATTTGGTTTCACCATGTTTGTGTCCATTTGCCTGCACGTTGTACTTATTCTTGGCGTAGGCTTTGGTATTTACGAGCAAGCCAATTCCAGCAGCTCCATAGAAATAACCCTGTCCCAATACAGCAGCCTGGAAGCACCAGAGGAAGCGGATTTCCTGGCCCAGGACAACCAGCTCGGCAGTGGTAGCCAGGAAGAAAAAGCAGCTCCCAGCACGCCAGTGCAATCCCGCTTCAATGATGATGTGATTCAGGATGTGAGCCCCTTTGTGGAACAAAGTCCTGCAGAGCCACAAGAGGCAAGTCAGGTCATAACCAGTACAGAATCTCCTGAAGCTGTTAACCAGGAGCCCAGCGAAGTTCCTTTGCAGGAAAGTGCCGAACAACCTCTGGAAAACCTGACCGAAAGTGTACTCAATGAAAGACTGGCGAGCTTGCAGGCACAGCTGGATATCCGTCGCCAGGCCTATGCCAAGCGCCCCAGGCGCTACACCATATCTTCAGCCTCCACCCAGAAATCACGCGATGCGCTGTACCTGGATAACTGGCGAAAAAAAGTTGAAGCTGTTGGCAACCTGAATTACCCGACCCAGGCGAAGGCTCAGGGCATCTACGGTAACCTGAGATTGCTGGTATCAATACGCTCTGACGGTACCATTGCCAGTGTTCGCATACTGAGCTCTTCCGGCCACCAGATACTGGACGAGTCGGCAATCAGAATTGTTAATATGGCTGCGCCTTTTGCTCCCTTTCCTGAAGAGCTCAGACAGGAAGCGGACATTCTGGATATCATCCGCACCTGGCAGTTTCAGCGTAATAATTCATTCCGAACTTTTTAACAGAACCTGCTTGAAAGACGCAAAAAAGGCCCGATACTAAAATAAACTGTAACCAATCTGTTCCAATTAAAGATGAACACCGAAAAACTGGACCTGACAAACCACTTCCTTATTGCCATGCCGCAATTAAGCGGCTCCTATTTTGGCAACACAGTTGTCTACATGTGGGAACATGGAGAAGACGGCGCCCTTGGCATCGTGGTTAACCTCCCCCTGCAATTAAAGCTGAAAGAAATTTTTGGTCAGCTGGATATCGCTGTTCAGCTTCCTGAAAGCGGTGAAGAACCTGTACTTTCTGGCGGACCAGTTGAAACAGACAAAGGCTTTATCCTGCATGACGCACATCGGAACTGGACATCCACCCTCAATATTACAGACGACATCAGCATTACTACGTCCAAGGATATTCTTGATGATATCGGTCGTGGTGAAGGTCCAGAAAATTACCTGGTTGCGCTGGGTTGTTCCGGCTGGAGCCCTGGACAGCTTGAACAGGAGATTGCTGATAACTCCTGGATCACCTGTCCTGCCAGCAAGGACATTATCTTTTCCCATGAATTTACCAGGAAGCCTGATATGGCCGCTGCCACCCTGGGGTTTACCATGTCCCAATTAACCACGGAAGTTGGCCACAGTTAATGTCCCTAATGTTAACCAGGAAAGGCTCTGCCCTCTGACTTCCCAATCTCACACACTACTGTGCCTGGACTTTGGCACCCAAAAAATGGGCATGGCTGTTGGTCAGACCATTACCTCGACAGCGTCACCCCTGCCTGTTATCAAGGCAAAACAAGGCGAGCCTGATTGGGAGCAACTCGATGAGATGGTCAGGCAATGGAAGCCTGCTGCAATTATTGTCGGCATGCCATACAACATGGATGGCACTGAAAATGACATGACGGAGAAGGCAGAATCTTTCAGAAAGAAACTACAGGAAAAATATAATCTCCCTTGTCATGGCATGGATGAGCGTCTGAGCACGAGAGAAGCCAGGAATATCAGCAGGGAGAATGCAGAGGCTTCAAGAAAAAAGTTTGATGAAAGAGGAGAGGTTGACAGCCTGGCTGCGCAACTGATTCTTGAATCGTGGCTTGAACAATTGAACTGAAGAACAGAATTGAAGAGCGGGATTAAAGAACAAGATTGAACAGCAATTAAAGTTCAGGAATATTCCTTTAACACTTCAAGCACCTGAACATTGATACTGGCATACCACTGCTCTCGCCCTTTTAGCTGCGCTTCTTTATGTGCCGGATTATTTTTCCAGGCTTGAATATCCTCAAGTGAATCCCACCAGGAAATTGCCACCTCATCCTCGCCTTCTGTATACGAAATAAAATCCCGACAGAAATATTCAGAGAAAGCCAACTGCCGAAGTTTTTCTGCAGTTTGCGAATATTCCTCATCGAACAGTTTGATTTTGGCGCGGAAAATAACGGCGTACATTCTTTAATCAGTCAGCCTTTGGTAGAACAGGGACAGGCTATATGGCTTGCTTTGAATTTCCACTTATTGGTTTACAAAAATTTCACCAGAGATTTAAACTGACTTGTGACCAAAGTCTGTCCCGTGGAAAGGCACTGCCGTGCCTTTCCCTCTTTAACAAATCAGCCAGCGGCTGGCTTGTTAAAGCTGACTTGCATCTTTGGCTTTTGAGGCCGCCTCTTGGCGATCAACAAGCCCTTTTTGCACAAGCCCTTTCAGACATTGGTCGAGAGTCTGCATCCCTACCGATTGACCCGTCTGGATGGCCGAATACATCTGGGCAATTTTGTCTTCCCTGATCAAGTTTCGAATTGCAGATGTCCCAATCATGATTTCATGAGCGGCCACACGACCACCGCCCACTTTCTTCAACAATGCCTGCGAGATTACAGCCTGTAAAGATTCAGACAGCATGGAGCGTACCATAGACTTTTCAGCCGCCGGGAATACGTCCACGACCCTGTCAATAGTTTTTGCTGCTGAGGTAGTATGCAATGTGCCGAAAACAAGGTGACCGGTTTCTGCAGCAGTTAGTGCCAGACGAATGGTTTCCAAGTCGCGAAGTTCACCCACCAGAATTATGTCTGGATCTTCACGCAAAGCTGAGCGTAAAGCTTCGTTAAAGCCATGTGTGTCTCGATGGACTTCGCGTTGGTTAATGAGGGATTTTTTGCTTTGATGTACAAACTCAATCGGGTCTTCAATGGTTAGAATATGTTCATACCTGGTTGAATTGATGTAGTCGATCATTGCCGCCATCGTCGTACTCTTGCCGGAACCGGTAGGTCCAGTCACGGCAATCAGCCCGCGTGGCGTATTGGAAATATCCTCAAACACTTTGCCCATTCCCAATTGCTCCATGTTAAGCACCTCGGAAGGAATGGTACGAAACACCGCCGCAGCGCCACGATTCTGGACAAAAGCATTCACCCTGAAACGGGCCAGGCCGGGAATCTCAAAGGAGAAGTCAGACTCCAGAAATTCCTCGTAATCCTTACGCTGTTTGTCATTCATGATTTCATAAATCAGCCCGTGGACTTCTTTATGATCCATGGGATCAACATTAATACGGCGAATATCACCATCTACACGGATGAGCGGTGGCATACCGGCAGTTACATGAAGGTCGGAAGACCCCTGCTGTACACTGAAGTTCAGAAGTTCCTGAATATTCACCGATTACCCCCTATAATTCGAATCTTGGTAAGGAAAAAGCATGGCCCCGAGCATACCAGAAAACCTTGAAAATGTTCGCCATCTGATTTCTCAATATGAGAAAAAGTATGCGCGAATACCCGACTCAGTGCAATTGCTTACCGTCAGCAAAACCCATGCGGCGGAGAAAATAATGGAGGCTTGCCAGGCGGGGCAAAAGCACTTCGGCGAAAACTATGTTCAGGAAGCTCTTGAAAAAATAAGCACGTTAAACGCATACAATCTCACCTGGCATTTCATCGGCCCTGTGCAATCAAACAAAACCCGCGCTATTGCAGAAAATTTCCACTGGGTGCACAGCGTCGACCGCCTGAAAATTGCTCAACGTTTGAGCGACCAGCGCCCGAAGTCTCTGCCTCCACTCAATATTCTTTTGCAAGTCAATATCAGCCATGAAGATAGTAAGGCCGGAGTCAGCCTTGATGAACTCGACACTCTGGCCAGGAGCTGTAATGAACTGGACAACATTGTGCTTTCAGGGCTGATGGCAATTCCCTCACCAGTGAAGGAATTTGAGCAGCAACGCGGAAGTTTTCATGCTCTGCGTGAAGCAAGAGACCATCTCATTAATCAGGGCATTGTTAGCTGCCAGCATCTTTCCATGGGCATGAGTAATGATTTTGAAGCAGCTATTGCGGAAGGGGCTACTATTATTAGAATCGGGACTGATATTTTTGGGGAACGGGGATAGCACAGGAGTCAGGTCCGGCAGGGAAACTTTCAGGTCTCGGGTCTAGGGGGGCTAACAGGGACAGACTATATAAAATGCCTGGAATTCGAACTGAGCACTACACGACTAATACTGTGAAAATTTAACCTGCTTTGAGACCAAAGTCTGTCCCGTAAAATGACGCTGCAGCGTCATTTCGCCTGCGGCGCCTTCGCTCTAATGCAGGGGCAGACTGTGAAGATTGTTTGAGATTTTGGCTTACTCTTTTTCGAGACTTTCAACTGGAACCTGGCCTTGAACTTGACCAGCGTCTGTCCCGTGGAATGACTTTGCAAGTCATTCCGCCTGCGGCGCCTTCGCTCTGTTTCAACTATAACCTTCAGGGGAATTTTTTCTTCAGGGTTTCTGTCCTCTGTTCTTCTATCAGGTACAATGGCCGAATGCCTGAAAACGCTGAAACAAATACATTCACCATCGGTTTTATTGGTGCCGGGAACATGGCTGCGGCTCTTATTGATGGCCTGATTGGCAATGGCTGGGATCCTGCAAATATTCATGCCTCCGATACTGAAGAAGCAAGATTGAAGCTGCTTGCTGAAAAAGGCATCGCCACAACACCTGACAACCATACCGTTGTAACTAATTCTGATGTTGTCATTCTTGCCGTGAAACCCCAGGTCATGAAAGATGTCCTGATCCCGCTTCAAGAGACATTAACTGCAAACGCCTGCCTGCTGGTATCCATAGCGGCCGGCATTCCCATAGGCAATCTGCAGGAATATTCGCATGCAAACCAGGCTGTTGTTCGCTGCATGCCTAATACTCCGGCTCTGGTTCAGTCTGGCGCCAGCGCCCTGTTTGCCAACGAGCATTGTTCTGCATCGCAGAAAAGCCAGGCCGAAGTATTATTAAAAGCTGTTGGTATTGTCTGCTGGCTTGAACAAGAAGACGACATTGATGCCGTGACAGCGCTTTCCGGCTCTGGCCCGGCGTATTTCTTCCTGCTCATGGAAGCCATGCAGGAAGCAGCTGTGGCATTGGGCCTGGACAAAAATACAGCGGAGCTTTTATGCCAGCAAACAGCACTTGGTGCAGCCAGGCTAGCCCAGTCCAGTGATGTTGATGTAGCAGAATTACGGCGCCGCGTGACCTCACCCGGAGGGACAACGAAGGCCGCCCTGCAACAGTTTGAATCAGAGGATTTCAGTGCTATGGTTGGCCGCGCGCTAGGCAAAGCAGCCCGACGCTCGAAGGAATTGGCCGCCGGAAGCAGGAAAAAATAATAATAACGAACTAGCAGATTGGTTGTAGAGCGCTTGGATGAAATAGTATGGGAAATTCAATTGGACAGGTCGTAGTATTGCTGGTGAACACTCTGGGTGGGTTGGTGATTCTGGCACTCTTGCTGCGTTTTTTATTACAGGCCAGCCGGGCTGATTATTATAACCCTGTATCACAGGCCCTGAATAAACTGACAGCTCCTATTCTAAATCCTCTTCGACGCTTAATTCCCTCCTGGCGGAATTTTGATATAGCGTCAATCCTGGTAGCGCTTGTTCTCAGCACTTTGGCGGCGGCACTAATGATTTTTTCGGCCGGTTTTGTTTTACCCGGTATTGGAATTTTATTGAGCTGGTCTTTCCTGGGCCTGCTTGCCCTGATATTGAAGGTATATTTCTGGGGCCTGCTAATCTCCATTATAGCCAGCTGGGTTGCACCATTTAGCGGCAATCCTGCCCTGATATTGGTACAACAATTACTTGAACCCATTCAAGCCAAATTCCGGAAAGTGATTCCTCCCATGGGCGGTCTCGACTTTTCCCCGATTTTTATTTTCCTGGGCATCCAGGTCGTGGAAATCATGGTTGTTGGTTCGCTTCGGCAAGGACTGGGCCTCAGCCAACAAGTTGCAATGTTTATCATCGGCATTTAATCCATAATTAATCAGAGTTTCCTGAATTTATGGCTAAAACTATTCCATCAGATTCCGTTGGACTCGTATCTCCGGAGCTTATCCATTTTGATGAGCCACTGGCGCTGCGCAGTGGGCGCGTTATTGAAAAATATGATCTGATGGTGGAAAGCTATGGAAAACTGAATGCCGATAAAAGCAATGCCATCCTGATATGTCACGCCCTTAGCGGTGACCACCATGCAGCTGGCTATCACGACCCCGATGATGAGAATGAAAAACCTGGTTGGTGGGAGCATTGTATTGGTCCGGGCAAGGCCTTTGATACCAACAAATTTTATATAGTTTGCCTGAATAACCTGGGTGGGTGTGCTGGCAGTACTGGCCCGTCTTCAATCAATCCGGAAACCGGCAAGCCATTTGGACCCGACTTTCCAATTATTACTGTACGTGACTGGGTAAACAGCCAGGCAAGATTGGCCGATCATCTCGGCATCGACACCTGGGCCGCCGTGATAGGAGGCAGCTTGGGGGGCATGCAGGTAATGCGCTGGGCTATTTCATTCCCGGAACGCCTGCGTCATGCCGTTATTATTGCGGCCGCACCCAAACTGTCGGCACAAAATATTGCCTTCAATGAAATTGCCCGGCAATGCATAACCAGTGATCCGGAATTTCATGAAGGCCGTTATCATGATTTCAATACCATTCCCAAAAAAGGACTGACGCTGGCAAGGATGGTAGGGCATGTTACCTACTTATCCGACAGCGCCATGCGCGACAAATTTGGCAAGGATGCCATCAAGGGTACCTTTGGCAGGGACCTGCGTACCGGGAAATTGAATTTCAGTTATGACGTGGACTTCCAGGTGGAAAGTTACCTGAAATATAAAGGCGAAACCTTTTCTACACAATTTGATGCCAATACTTATTTATTGATTACCAAAACACTGGATTATTTTGACCCGTCAGTGGATTACGATTTCGACCTCAGCAAGGCCTTTGCCAACAGCAAATGCAGATTTCTGGTAATTTCCTTCACCAGCGACTGGCGCTTCCCTCCTGAAAGGTCACGGGAAATTGTTGATACCCTGCTGAAAGCAAAAAAACCTGTGAGCTACCTGGAAATTGAAGCTGACCAGGGCCATGACGCATTTCTATTACCAAATGACCGGTATTTTAATGCTCTGAATTCCTACATGAACTGCGTAGCAGCAGAATTTGAAGATGGTACAAACAATGCGAGCTGATCTGGAAATAATTCAGCAGTGGATTGCGCCCAAATCCCGCGTACTCGACCTGGGTTGTGGTGACGGCTCCTTTCTTGCTCACCTGAAAAAAGCAAAAAATATCAGCGACTGCGGTCTTGAAATTGATGCGAACAATATCAACCTGTGTCTGCAAGCAGGGGTCAATGTCCTCGAACAGGATTTGAACAAGGGCTTATCAAATTTTGAATCGGGAAGTTATGACACTGTTTTGCTGGCTCACACACTACAGACTGTTGAGCGACCGGACATTCTCGTAGAAGAAATGCTGCGCATTGGTAATAACTGCATCATCACTTTCCCAAATTTTGCCTACTGGCGCCACCGCTTGAAACTGCTCACTGGAGGCAATATGCCCCAATCCAGTTCGCTGCCCTATGAATGGTATGACACACCCAATATTCATCATTGCACGATCAAGGATTTTGACACCCTGTGCCGCGAACGCGATATTAAAATCCTGCACCGCACTGTTGTGGATTTCAATCATCGCAGCAGTTTACTGATGAACCTGAATCCGAACTTGTTCGGCATCAATGCAATCTACCATTTCACGCGATAAGCACATGAAAAAATTACTGGTTCAGCTATTTTTTCCTGCCTGCCTGTTGCTGCCTGCTTTTTTGCAGGCTGCTTCAGAGGCCTTCGATGATTACACCGTGTATTACCAGGCCGTAAACAGCACATTTCTCAATGCTGACATTGCTGATCAGTATGGTATAGCCAGGGGTGATCGCCGCGCCTTCCTCAATATCAGCATTATGAAAACAGAAACCAACGGTAGCATCCATGCTGTTTCTGCAAATGTCAGTGGCGGAAAGCGCAACCTCCTCGGGCAGGTAGGTGATATCTCATTCACGGAAATTCGGGAAGAAAATGCCATCTACTATATTGGCGAATTTGATTTCTCCAATGCAGAAATAGTCCGCTTTTCTATTGACGTACAACCCGAGCAACGGGGCGAGGTTTATGAGGTTCGGTGGGAAACGCAGATGTATAACAACTGACCAAAAAAGTTACAAGTCACAAGGAATAACAGTCGCACCTGAATGTCCTTCCTCAATGACAATAGAAATTTATACATATCTAATCCAGAAATATTCAAAATAATTAGTAATAACTTGATTAGGCAAACGTGTCGTACCTTGTGACTTGAGACTTGTTTCCTGTCTCAAAAAAACTATTACGATGCACAAGACTGTAAACTTCTACAATTGATAAATGATTAACTATAACAAGATTATCCTGGCCAGCAGTAACGCCGCAAAGCTGCGAGAGATGCAGGATATCCTCGCGCAGAAAAACATTACTCTGGTGCCGCAAGCAGAATTTGGAATTCCTGATGCTGTTGAAGATGGGCTTAGCTTTGTGGAAAACGCCATGATCAAAGCCAGGCACGCCAGCAAATTATCGGGACTGCCCGCCCTGGCTGATGACTCCGGCCTGGTTGTTGATGCCTTGAAAGGCGAGCCGGGAATTTATTCAGCGCGTTATTCCGGCATTGAAGGAAACCGCGAAACCATTGATGCAGCCAACAATGCCTTGCTCCTTGAAAACCTGGAACAGATTCCTGCGAAAGATCGCGCAGCACGCTTCCAGTGTTGTATCGCCCTGGTTCGTTTTCCCGAGGATCCCATGCCATTAATTTGCCAGGGCTCCTGGGAAGGCAGCATTCTGCTTGAGGAAGCAGGTGTAAACGGTTTTGGTTATGACCCGCTTTTTTATGTGCCTGAATATGACTGTGCTTCGGCAGAGCTTGCACCGGAACAAAAAAATTCTCTCAGCCACCGCGGCAAAGCGTTAAAGCAACTTCTGGATTATTTTAAGGAATGAGCCCAAACCTCCTTAGCCTTCCCCCGCTGTCACTGTATATCCACATTCCCTGGTGCCTGAAAAAGTGCCCTTACTGTGATTTTAATTCACATGCCAATACTGGCGACCTGCCTGAAAAAGCCTATGTGGAGAAGTTACTTCATGACCTGGAACAGGACTTGTCCTATGTGCAAGGCAGAAGTCTGCGCTCCCTGTTTATAGGTGGCGGCACACCGAGCCTGTTTTCGCCGGAAAGCATTGCAACTCTGCTCGAGAAAATTGCTCAGCTGATTAAATTTTCCGATGATATGGAAATCACTATGGAGGCCAATCCTGGCACATTTGAAACGGAAAAATTTGCTCTATTTCGTCAGGCAGGTGTCAACCGGCTTTCCATAGGCATCCAGAGCTTTGCTCAACATTTCCTGAAAAAACTGGACCGGGTTCACGATGACAATGAAGCGCGCCACGCAGCCGCCAATGTAATGACCGCAGGCTTTGATAATTTTAACCTGGACCTTATGTTTGGCCTGCCTGGTCAGAATGAAGCACAGGCACTGGCTGATCTTGAAACAGCACTCAGCTATGAACCACCACACCTGTCCTGGTACCAGTTAACCATCGAGCCCAACACGGCTTTCTACAGTAAACCTCCTGCTTTGCCAGAAGACGACAGCATTATTGAAATGCATGAAGCTGGTATAGCCCTGCTATCCGGATATGGCATGGAAAGATATGAAGTCTCAGCTTTCAGCAAACCCGGCCTGGCCTCAGCCCACAATCTGAATTATTGGCAGTTTGGCGATTACCTGGGAATCGGCGCCGGTGCTCACGGCAAAATTACTTTACCGGAAGAAAATAAAATTCTACGCAGCCGCAAAAAAAGACAACCGGAACATTATCTGCAAAGCACTGACACATGTACTGCTGAGTCAGTTGTTATCTCTGAGCAGGATTTAGCCCTGGAATTCATGATGAATGTATTACGCTTGCGCGATGGCTGTGATGCACCATTGTTTGAGCAACGTACAGGATTGCCATTGGCCAGTGTGTCAGAAAAAATCGAACTGCTGCAGGACAAGGGTTTGCTCAGGCAAGACGGCATCTGCTCTACCGAGAAAGGCTTTCAGCTCCTGAACAGTTTGCTTGAAGAATTCCTGCCGACTGCGCCCCAAAACAGGGATACCATTGCGCTACACCCAATCCCGAAATAGTTAGTGTGTGAATCATGATGGAAATACCTCTTTATGTTATTGATGCTTTTGCATCCCGGGTATTCAAAGGCAACCCGGCTGCTGTCTGTCCCCTGGAATCCTGGCTTGATGATGAGTTGATGCAGTCAATTGCCAGCGAAAACAATTTGTCTGAAACAGCTTTCCTGGTGCCTGCTGGTGATAATGCCTGGGAATTACGCTGGTTTACGCCCACAGTGGAGGTAGATCTGTGCGGTCATGCCACTCTGGCCAGCGCCTTTGTGCTATCTATGAACAAACATACAGCGGCACCACAATATCTGTTTCATACCAAAAGTAGCCCGATGCAGGTCAAACAGGAGAAAGACTGGCTTACCCTGGACTTTCCCGGACGCGACCTTCAGGAAATAGAGGACAAGGCTGCTGTTCTTTAAGAGTCTCAAGCAGCGTTGGGCATGCGTCCTGCCAATATTGTTCAGTCTGCCTCCACTCTGATAGCCGAATTTGAGGATGAGCAGACAATCCGCTCCCTGACTCCGGATTTTCAAAAAATTAAGGCTCTGGAATTCCGCGCGGTCATTGTCACAGCCAGGGGGGATCACTGTGACTTTGTCTCACGCTTTTTTGCCCCTCGTGTTGGTATTGCTGAAGATCCTGTCACCGGCTCTGCCCATAGCAGCCTGATTCCGTATTGGCACAGGCTGACTGGAAAAAATGAGCTCCTGTCCAACCAGGTCTCCCAAAGGGGTGGCGTACTGCGCTGCAAGTACAAAGGGGAAAGAGTGGAGATTAGCGGCCAGGCTGTCCTTTTCAGCCAGGGGAAAATACGCCTTTAACCACATAACTCTTTAGTTTTTCTCTCTTATTTCGACCAAATCTAGTAAACTAACTGAATGACCAGCGATCCCTATAATATTGCCTGTGACCACGGCTTCATCCAGTCATCCTGCGCGAACTGCAATTTAAAAGGCTTATGCCTGCCAATTGCTATGGATATCAAGGATATCGACAAGGTCGACGACGTTATCCGGCGTAGTCGCCCTATTCAGCCTGGAGAACACATTTAACGTAGTGAAGATAAGTTCACCTCTGTTTTTGCGGTACGCTCCGGTTCCATCAAAACCTACCTGCTGGATGATGACGGGGTTGAACAGGTCACCGGTTTTTATCTTCCTGGTGAAATCCTGGGCTTTGATGGCATAGGTACCTGTAATCATGGTTGCAATGTAGTAGCACTGGAAACATCCACTGTCTGTGAAATCCCTTTTGAGCGGATAGAAGAGCTGTCACTTCAGATTCCCATACTGCAGCGGCATTTCTTTCAATTAATGAGTCAGCAGATAGAATCCGACCATCAGATGATGATGACCCTGAGCAAGAAAAATGCGGAGGGGCGCATTGCCACACTGTTGGTTAGCCTTTCCAAACGCTACGGGCGCAGAAATCTTTCCAGCAGCGCTTTACGTCTACCTATGTCTAGAATGGATATTGGCAATTTTCTTGGCCTTACTATTGAAACAGTCAGCCGGACTTTCAGCAGACTGCAAAAGGAAGATGTTATAAATGTAGACGGCCGGGAAATACACATCAAGAAGCCTGAAGAGCTGCAGGCAATCTGCCACGGTTCCAAATGAACCAGCAAAGAATCTAATTGCCCCCTGCCCTTGACCTGGATCAAGCAAGCAGGTTAATTGGATTGTCCGAAGTGACCAATAGATAAACAATACCCCGCATGGGTAAAGTCACTAATTTGTCTCTTCATCATAATATCAAGAACAGTACGGTTTGCAGTTCGGGCGACTCAGCGAGCGATATTTCTGAAACAGGCTCGCCTATCAACGCCTTATGCAATTCACTGATCAACGTCGAGAGTAAGAAAAAATTCCGCGCTTTCCCGGAGCGTTACTGCAGGGAATTTGGTCTTTCCCTGGAAGAGATTCATGCTGTCACTGATCTGGATGTCATCCAATTACTCAAATTAGGCGGGGATCTCCCATCACTGGAGCGCCTGACCAGTATTTATGGCATGGAGATTATGGAGTTATGTGCAGAACAGACAGGCAAGTCATTGGATGAAGTAAAAAACTATCTGGATTCCTTTTAAACTTTATACTCCCTTCGCAACCATCCCTCTGGCCCCCGGCATTTTCCTTTATCTTTCTTGTCTTCAGTTTGAGATAATCCGGCTTACTTTTGTGGTTGTGAAATTTTCCTGGCAAAATGCTGGACACACTTTTCTTTTATTTTTCAAAAATAGTTTGGGCGCTGATTTCACCCGGCTCTTTTCTGTATATTTTATTGATAACAGGAATTGTAATGCTGTTCCTGAAAAAACAGCGCATCGCCAAAGCCCTGCTTGGCACAGCTGCAATTCTACTGACGCTTGTTGCCTTTTTACCGCTGGGGAAATGGCTGGTGACGCCACTTGAAACACGCTTTGCTGCCAATCCGGAATTGCCTGCAACGATCGATGGCATCATCTTGCTTGGCGGAGTGATAGACCCTGTGAAATCCTATATCTGGGACCAGCCGGAATTCGGCGGAGCTGCTGAGCGCTACCTGGCCTTTTCCGAATTGGCCCGGGAATATCCCAACGCCAAATTGGTTTTTACCGGTGGGACAGGCACTTTACTGGATCAGGAATACAAGGAAGCAGACATTGCCCTGTATTCCCTGGAAAGTATGGGGATTAATCGCAACCGTATCGAAGCGGAAAGAGAGTCGCGCAATACCATTGAAAATGCACTCAAAAGCAAAGCCCTGATGAAGCCCGGCACAGGAGAAAACTGGATACTGGTCACATCCGCAGCCCATATGCCGCGCTCAGTTGGGGTTTTTTGTGCGCAGGACTGGCCAGTCATCCCCTGGCCTGTAGATCATGAATCATCCCCCGGCATGCAAACCAGGATTGCCTTTGATCTGGCGGGCAACCTGTCCACATTGAATACACACACAAGGGAATGGGTTGGACTTGTTGCCTATTACATTACCGGTAAAACTTCTGCATTATTGCCATCTGGCTGCTACTAAAAATTATTACAATAAAACAGGAGACATACTTGGCACTCTGGAACAAACCCATTTCCCTGGAATCCCTTAATGCGGTGATGCGGGGCACCATGTGTGAACATGTAGGACTTGAGATCATTGAAATCGGCAATGATTTCCTGAAAGGGACTTTGCCTGTAGACCATAGAACTTCTCAGCACATGGGAATTATCCATGGTGGTGCTTCAGTTGTGCTGGCTGAAACCCTGGGTAGTGCTGCAGCGAATTATTGCTGCGAGCCCGGCTTTCATATTGTTGGCCTCGATATCAATGCCAACCATGTCAGAGCTGGCAGACCGCCTCTGATCACTGGCATCGCCAGGCCTGTCCACATTGGTAAAAAAACTATCGTGGTGGAAATAAATATTACAGATTCAGAAGAAAAGCTTGTTTGCGTATCACGCTTGACCGCGGCCGTTCTTGAAGACAGGAATAATCATGACTTTGCTAGCTGATGAAAAAATTCTCCTGAGCAAAAAAGGGGACCTTGCATTCAATAAAAAAGAAATTAGTGAGTATCAGGGCAAAATTCCCGGCTGGGAAGTAATCAATGAAAATGGCCTGGACAAATTACAACGTGAATATTTTTTCAAGGACTACCTGGCAATACTCGACCTTTGCCACAAAATTGGCATGATCGCAGAACAGGTTAACCACCATCCAGTGTTACACCTGGAATGGGGAAAACTCACTGTCACCTGGTGGACCCATGTTATTGGTGGGTTGCACAAAAATGATTTCATTATGGCGGCGAAGTGTGATCGGGCGGCGATGTTGAGAGTGGCGAGTGGCGAGTGGCGAGTGGCGAGTGGCGAGTGGCGAGTGGCGAGTGGCGAGTGGCGAGTGGCGAGTGGCGAGTGGCGAAAAAAATAATGTTTTTTGATTTTTCTTGTCAAGGCTTTCCCTTACTTAAGGTATAAATAATTACTTCTGATATTCTTCTTTCCTTGAGCCCCCTCGTTACTTGCCACTCGTCACTTTTATAGGTGTTAAATTATGAAATCTATTTCCTCGATCATATTCCTGATGCTGGCCATTGCCCCTGTCGCCTCAGCCCAGGGTCCGGGTGGTTTTGGTACGCCAGCACCTCCACCGCTATTTGCCGACTGGAATGAGTGGATTTTTAACGATACAGCGCAGGAAAATTTTGTGCTTGTTCGTGACGGCGATAATATAACCTTGCGAGTCAGTGGCGAGCAGGGCTGGGTTCAGTCTGCGCGGCAATACAGCAACTTTGTTTTGCGTGGAGAAATACGTTTTCTGGAAGCTGATTCTGACAGTGGTATTTTTCTTCGTGTTGAACCGGGTACTGATTTTATTCGCGGCTGGCCAGGGGACGCCTATCAGGTTCAAATTCGAGAAATTTCTGTAAACGAAGGTAACAACCCACTTCCCCTGTTGAATCTGTACAGGCATCGTGTAGTGGATGGCCGCTCAGTTTACCAGCGTGACCGTGTGTTTAATCTGTATACCGGCGTGGGTGAGTGGCAGCAAATCGAAATTATTCTGAAAGATAATTTTCTCACAGCCAGCCTGAATGGTGAGATTGTGTTACGCGCTACTGATATCGAAAACGCCAGTGGCTACATTGGCTTTCAAAGTGAAAAAGGAAGCATTGAATACAGGAACCTTGAAATTGAAACGCGATAATTTTAACGAGCTTTTCAACAAGCTGCTGAGTGAGCATTCTGTAAGCTCCACTGATCCCAACATCGACCAGAGTAATCTGGGAGTCATTACGCTGTTGGCGGAAACTTTTGAGCACCTGGGTTTTGCCTGCGAACTGGTGCCCGTGCCTGGCAAGCATAAAAAAGCCAATCTGATTGCTACACTCGGTTCAGGCCCTGGCGGCCTGGTACTTTCCGGCCATACTGACACCGTCCCTTTTGATGAAGCCCTTTGGGACACTAATCCCCTGGCGATGACAGAAAAAGACGGGAAATTTTACGGCCTGGGCGCAACGGACATGAAGGGTTTTTTTGCCGTTGTGCATGAAGCCGTTCAGGAATTCCTGGAAGCCGACCTGAAACAACCCCTGATCATTGTTGCTACCGCTGATGAAGAAAGTACCATGGCAGGGGCGCGCACTCTTGCTGCCCAGGGAAACCTGAAAGCCAGGGCTGCAGTTATAGGAGAGCCAACCAGTTTGCGCCCCATTCATATGCATAAGGGCATCATGATGGAATCCATCCATGTGCAGGGACAAAGCGGACATTCTTCCAACCCTGCCCTCGGACGCAATGCGCTGGAGGCCATGCATGACGTAATCGGCGCCCTGCTCAAGTTTCGGCAACAATTGCAGGTGGGTTACAACAATCCCCATTTCGTCATTGATGTCCCCACCATTAATCTTGGCGTCATTCATGGAGGCGACAATCCCAACCGCATCTGTGGTCATTGCGACCTGGCCTTTGATGTCAGGCTCCTGCCCGGCATGGCTTGCGATGTCATACGCGACAGCATTGATGCCATAGTGGTGCCTATAGCCGAGAGTCACCAGGTGGATATCAAACTGACTCGGCTTATCCCCGGTGTAGACCCATTTGAAAACAGGGAGAGCGATCTTGGCAAAGCCATTGAAAAACTGACCAGGCATTCCCCCGAGAGCGTGGCTTTTGGTACCGAAGGCCCCTTCCTGCAGCAGCTCGGCATGGACACTATCATCATGGGCCCGGGCAGTATCGACCAGGCGCATCAGCCCAATGAATACATGGCACTTGATCAGGTTAAGCCCTGTATTTCGGTATTGGAGGAGTTGGTTAGGCAGTATTGTCTTTGAGTCACAAGTTACAAGTCACAAGGTACGACCCGTTAACCAGATCTCCTTTTCCCAGCTGAATTGATTATTTCGATATTAGTGAATCTACCGGCTTCAATTTTTTCAGTGGAAAATACCTGCAGGTTCGACTGTTATAGCTTGTGACTTGTAGCTTGTGACTCCCACGCCAAGCGGGGAAAAATCTTTCGATTTTTCAGTCATTTCCGTTACAATACCCGCCCTTTTCAGCCCAATGGGCAGGAAATATGGAATCTGATAATTCTCAAAACGTAAATCTGTTTCGACAGGCTTTACCTTATATCAACGCCTACCGCGGGAAGGTGTTCGTTATTCTTTTGCCCGGGGAAGCGCTCGCTCACGCTAACTTTTCCAACATTGCCCATGACATCACGCTGCTAAATAGTATTGGTGTAAAACTGGTACTGGTGCATGGCGCACGTCCTCAGATTGATGCGGCCTTGAAGACGGCAGGACTCAATGATGAAAAGCATGATGATGTGCATGCCCAACTACATCATCAATTACGCGTGACCGATGCGGCCAGCCTGGAAGAAATTAAAAAAGTGGTTGGCAATCTGCGAATCAACATTGAGGCTAAATTTTCTGCCGGCCTGCCCAATTCTCCCATGCATGGTGCTGACATCAGCACGGTCAGTGGCAACTACGTAATTGCGAAACCATTTGGGGTTCATAACGGTGTGGATTACCAGCATACGGGAGAAGTCAGAAAAGTAGACTCTGATGAAATTACTCGGCAGCTGGGAGCAGGGAAAACCGTCCTGCAATCCAATTTGGGTTTCTCGCCTTCTGGTGAAATATTTAATTTGAAAGTCGAGGAAATTGCAGCCAGCATTGCCATCGCCCTGGCTGCCGATAAATTGCTTATCTATTCTGCTGAATCAGGCATTCTTGATGATGATGGCGAAGCAATCAGTCAGCTCAATGCAGAAGAAGCCCTATCCCTGGTTCAGGAAAAAATTACCAGCAAGGGTCTTGATCAGCAACTGTTGAATCTGGAGCTCGCAACAAAGGCCTGCAAAGGCGGTGTTAAACGCGCACAGGTAATTTCCTATGTTGAAGATGGCGCCTTGCTGACCGAACTGTTTACAAGAGATGGCACGGGGACTCTTATCACGCAGGAGAATTATGAATCCATCAGGCATGCAACCATTGAAGATGTAGATAGTATTTTTGAATTAATCTCTCCGCTGGAACAGGCAGGTATATTAGTTGAGCGTTCCCGGGAATTACTGGAAACTGAAATTGAACAATTCAGCGTTATCGAGCGAGAAGGCATGATCATTGCCTGCGGCGCACTTTATCCTCAGGAAGATGGTAGTGGCGAGCTTGCATGTCTGATCACCCATCCGGATTACAGGAATAACAATCTTGGCCAGACAGTGTTGGATCACATCGAAAAAAATGCCAGAAAAGCTAAATTGAAATCCCTGTTTGTGCTGACGACGAAAACACCGCACTGGTTTCAGGAAAGAGGCTTCGAGGCAAGCGATATTGATGCTCTACCTGAAAGCAAGAAAAGTCTGTACAACTACCAGCGCAATTCAAAAGTATTTAAGAAAGCCATTTAATTATTTTCCTAGAATGATATAAGCAACCAAGTTACCGAGAAGTCGCCATGAAAAACCTTAATAAATACAGCCGCACCATTACCCAGGATCCAAGCCTGCCTGCAGCTCAGGCTATGTTGCATGCTATTGGGTTAACCCGTGAAGACCTGAACAAGGCGCAGATCGGTATTGCCAGCACCGGCTGGGAAGGCAATCCCTGCAACATGCACCTCAATGATCTGGCCAAGGTGGTGAAACAGGGTGTGCAGTCAGAAGATCTGGTGGGGCTTATCTTTCACACTATCGGTGTCAGTGATGGCATCAGCATGGGCACCGATGGCATGCGCAATTCCCTGCCCAGCCGCGACCTGATTGCGGACAGTATTGAAACTGTGGTCAGTGCCCAGTGGTATGACGGTGTTGCCGCCATAGTCGGCTGTGACAAGAATATGCCCGGCGCCATGATGGCCGTGGCGCGATTGGACCGCCCCGCCATTATTGTCTATGGCGGTACCATCAAGCCCGGCTGTTACAAGGACAAGAAACTGGATGTAGTATCTGCCTTTGAAGCCTATGGGGAATTCAATTCCGGACGTATTGATGTCACCGAATTTCAGGGCGTGATCGAAAATGCCTGCCCGGGTGCCGGTGCCTGCGGTGGTATGTATACCGCCAATACCATGGCCTCTGCCATCGAAGCTTTGGGCATGTCCCTGCCATACAACTCCAGTTACCCGGCAGTTTCCGGCGACAAGGAAGACGACTGTCTGCGCGTTGGCCCGGCTCTGCGCCACCTGCTGGAAAATGACATCAAGCCATCAGATATCCTCAGCAAAAAATCCTTTGAAAATGCCATCACCGTGGTTACCGTCCTGGGCGGCTCCACCAATGCCGTACTCCACCTCATTGCCATGGCAAAAGCGGCCAATGTGGAATTGAGTATTGATGATTTCCAGCGCATCGCCGACAAGACGCCCTTCCTGGCCGACCTGAAACCCAGCGGCAAGTATGTAATGGAAGATCTGTGTGAAGTCGGCGGCGTTCCGGCCGTCATGAAAATGCTGCTGGCTGCCGGCATGTTGCACGGCGACTGCATGACAGTAACCGGCAAAACCATTGCCGAAAACCTGAGTGAAGTCCCTGACCTCACAGAAGGTCAGCAGGTCATTCATCCGCTGGACAAGCCGCTGAAAGAATCAGGTCATATCCGCATTCTCTACGGCAACCTTGCCGAGGAAGGGGCCGTGGCCAAGATCACCGGCAAGGAAGGCCTTAACTTCACCGGTCCGGCAAAAGTTTTTGATGGCGAGGCCGCCGTAAACGAGGCCATCCATGAAAAGCAGATCATCGACGGCGACGTTGTGGTGATTCGCTATTGCGGTCCCAAGGGCGGTCCTGGCATGCCGGAAATGCTCAAACCCACCAGTGCCCTGATGGGTCAGGGTTTAGGCAAATCAGTCGCCCTGATTACCGATGGTCGTTTTTCCGGTGGCACTCACGGTTTCGTGGTTGGCCATATTACTCCGGAAGCCCAGGTCGGTGGCCTCATCGCCCTCCTGAAAGACGGCGACATCATTACCATTGACGCGGAAACCAACTCACTGCAAGCCGATATCGATGCTGCAGAAATCGAGAAACGCCGCGCCGCCTGGAAACAGCCGCCATTACCGGCAACAAAAGGTGTGCTCTACAAGTACGCCACCCTGGTGAAAAGCGCTAGTGAAGGCTGCGTGACTGATTGAGGGAGTTACCGTTGATCACAGCACATCAGAGAATTTCAAGCACCACATCCGCCAGGCCTTCCCGGTGATCGGCAATGCGGCCAAAAGCAGAGTATGACAAATCAATGATGCGGCCCTGGATAAAGGGGCCGCGGTCATTGATTCTCACCAGCACACTGCGCCCGTTACTGACATTAATAACCCGCACCCTGGTATCAAAAGGCAGCGACTTGTGGGCCGCTGTCATCTCATACATATTGAAACGCTCCCCGTTGGCCGTCAGCCTGCCCTGGTATTTGTCTGCATAATATGAAGCAATACCCGCCTCACTGTAATCATTCGGCAGAAACACAGGCACCCTGAATGTAGCCGCAGCCGTTCCCGGGTATCGCAGAGTCACCTCCATATTGGCACAACCCGCCAGCACACAAGTACTCAGACAAATCAGTAGAAAGCGTTTCAAGGTGATTCTCCTCTTTCCTTTTTCTCGTTGTTTTCGGAGACCTTAGAGGCTTGAATCTGAATTACACCTGAATGCTTTTTACCCAACTCAAAGAAATGTGATGCAAGACAACCTTTTGTTCACGATGAAGAGAAAACTGCTTTCACAATTCATTTTCTATTCATGTTTGAGATTCTAAACAGGGCAATGGGACTAAAAACACTGGAGTAAAGATTTGCGTGGAGGCAATTATTTGACGAGAGCCCCTGCATCCACTGTTGTTATACACAAACCGGTCAATCCACAGCAACATCCGAAGTTTGCCAATATGGTAAAAAATTTGCGCCAAACCTTAGGTAGGATCTTAAGATTATCATCACATTTTGTGACTTTCCCACGGGCCATGGTAAACAGGACCCAACATATTTATGCAGTCAGCAATTTTGATGAAACAGTAAATTTCTTCACTGAAATGCATTGTTTTACCCTTGAAAACCCAAAAGTCAGTCGGGCTTTTCTCAAACTGGATACTTTTTCCTAATAGTTGGTGCCTATAGGGGCGAAGTACCAGCTAAAGAGACACATAACCATTTACTCATTGCCTGTGTAAATTGCGCGGGAAATAGTGATTTATACAGGCTATATCAATAGCGTGATGTGTAAATTCGCCAACGAATCACCAGTAAACCCCGGGGTTTAAGCGAATTTAGAGTGGATACTTCCTGGAGACAAGGGATATTAGTTGAGCAGGAATTCACTGGATAAAATACTCGAAACGGCCTTTTCAGCATTTATCTTTGTCTAAAATCTATAAAACCTGGATTTTATTCCTGCCTTACCTTGCGTAGAAATGCGCCAAGTCCCTGTGCAAAGCACCAGATAAGAGATAGACTGTCGGTATAGTGATTCTGCAAATAGTAGAATCATGCTTTAATAACACATGACTGGCACCAACGTTCTATTAGAATGGACGTTTTAGCCGGGCAGTGTCAAAGCTACTTTCGTGATGGTGATAGCGAGAATAGTCATTTTGTTCACCACCAGAAGAAGATTTTATTATGAGTAAAGGTACAGTTAAGTGGTTTAATGCAGATAAGGGTTTTGGATTTATTACACCGGAAGATGGGGGTAAGGATCTTTTTGTTCACTATTCAGAAATTCAGGCTGGTGACGAATACGCAACATTGAAAGATGGCCAGGAAGTAGAATTTGAAGTTGGTCAGGGCCAGAAAGGTCCATGTGCAAACAAAGTTAAACCTGTTTAATTTTAACGCACTAATTCAGTAACAAGCTCTTTTATAGCGCCCTTCAAACTCCGTTAACGGTTTTACCGTTAACCCAGATTGAGGGGCGTTATGCATTGGCATCTGGCAAAATCCACGTGGTACCAGGTAGATGCATTGCCAGAGCCAGTAATCCAGGATAAGCGATACAGGCCTGTCTACTGTCCTTTTCCTACGCTCCATAGATTTTACTGGTTGCCCTGTTAGCTTTAAAATTCCCTCCATCGCTACTCTGAAGCTTCCGCCCTGCCAAAAAATTGTTTTGTAATGCCTGCGGTATTTACCCCTTTCATCGGAACAGAACCTCACTCGATCATTATGGTATCAATGTCAATTGTCTTGAGAATGCTGACTTTGGTGATGTACCTGTGAGCGCTACTGGTGGTATTGGAATGCTATAAAAATCCACAGTATCATCTCTTGCTTCTCTATTTAGTCTGGGAATTAGCGGAATAATTTGTTTAACTCTTTACTGTTAAATAGAACAATAACAACATCACAATAATAACAGGAGACTTTCAGTGAAAAGAATTTACCTGCTCCGACTCACCCTGGCTTTAGCCATACTTGCCCCTGTCACCAGTTTTGCCCAGATCAGTTGTACTCGTGGCGGATTGCAAAATGCTGTTGATCTGTATATTGAGGCACAATCAAGTGGCGATATTTCCAACCTGCCAATACCAAACGGTGCAGGGTATTGGGAGAACGAGGAACGTATAGCGCTGGATGAGGGGCTGATCAATACGGCGATGGAAATTGACCATCATATGAGTCTGTTGGACGAAGATTCCTGTCAGACCTTTACTGAAGTGATAATTACAGATGAAGAAGCGCCTTATGTGCTTGGCACTCGCATGCGCATCAACCATGACAAGATCGCCGAAATCGAAATTCTCTGGACCACTACCGATTACTGGCTCTTCAATGCCGATGCCTATCTGGAGCATTCATCAGCCGAAGACTGGGGACCTATTGTCGCCGAAGAGCGCGCTTCCAGGGGGACTCTGGTCTCTGCTGCCAATGCTTATCTTGATGCTTTTCTTGAAGGAAAAATCGATCTTGTGCCCTGGGGCTTTCCCTGTGTGCGAGTGGAAGGTGGCATGTACACAGGAAAAGGCAGCCCGGATGACAGTTGTGAAGTTGGCGTCCCTGCCGGCGTCAATATAGCCAATCGCCGTTTTGTTGTGGACGAAGTTATTGGTTCAGTAGTTGTCTATTGTACCTTTGGCGCCGGTGCTCCAAACGGTGGCAGTGGTTCTGCTGATACCCATTTATTCCGGGTGGAAAATGGCAAATTGCGTTATGTGCATACCTTGACGCACCTGCTGATGTCCGCATTTCAAGGTGGCAATTAATTCCTTGCAACAAGCTGGGCAGGACTGCAGCCAGACCATAAGCAAAAAAGAGGTGACATACCATGTTAATGCTCATGCTGGTTTTTGCCCTGCTCCTGCTCATTGCCGGGGTCATACTCCTGATAAAGCCGGATTACATTCTTGATTTCATCGACAGGTATTCGGATAGCTGGGGGCTTTACAGCGGCGCTATCATTGTCCGGCTGGTTTTGGGCTTGTTATTGATTTACCTGGCAAGCCTTTCACGTTACCCAATGACTGTAACTGTCATAGGCTGGATAGCCATACTTGCTGCAGCGGTATTCTTGCTTATGGGCAAACAAAAGTTTACTTCGATGCTGAAATGGGTAACCAAAAAAGTTAAACCCTGGGGCCGGGTTGGCGGCATAGCCTCTCTCCTGTTCGGCGCCTTCCTTCTGTATAGCTTTGCCTGACCTGATACAACCCGTCTCCATGAGTGAAATTCAAATAGTTAATTATGCGCAGTACAATCTTGTTATTCATGACATCCGTCTTCGTGTCTTTACCGAAGAACAGGGCGTGGATCCAGCCCTTGATTTTGACGGTCAGGATGACGACGCTTTTCACGTTATCGTTATGCATGAAAACACTCCGGTTGGCACTGGCCGCATGTTGCACGATGGGCATATCGGCCGCATTGCCGTTCTACAGGAATACCGAAAAATGGGCTTTGGTGCCAACATTGTCGAAACACTGATCAAAAAAGCCCGGGCAGAAGGTCATGCCAGGGTATTTCTGGGAGCGCAGGTAACGGCCATGCCATTTTATGAAAAGCTGGGTTTCAGGCGCGACGGCGAAGACTACATGGAAGCCAACATCTTGCATACGCCAATGGCAATGGCACTTGAATATGAATAAAACCATGAAAGTCAGACTGGCCAGTACTGAAGAAGATCTTCTTCAGGCGGCCAAAGTCCTGTTGCAACTACGCCCCCAGTATGACCTGCCAGCAATCCTGGCACAGATCAGCAAACAACAGGAAGCGGGATACCAGTTGGCCATCGTGGAACACAACAACACCGTTATTTGTGCAGCCGGTTTTGTCATTACAGAAAAACTGGCCTGGGGCAAATACCTCTACGTGGACGATCTGGTGAGCGATGAGCATTCCCGTTCTTTGGGGGCAGGCAAGGAAATAATCACCTGGTTAAAACACTTTGCCCGCGAACAGGGTTGCAGGGAGTTACATCTGGACAGCGGCATGCAGCGCAAGGACGCACATCGTTTTTATGATCGGGAAGGTTTTGATCGCACCGGTTATCATTTTGCTGTTATTAACCTGGAAGACTGATTTGCCGCTGGTTAGCCTGAGTGGAACCTGATCTCCACACCTTGAATTTTAAATACTGGGTTATACTTTCCGCTTCTTTTAATCTGGATTTCAATAAATGAGTTCTGAAGAAAAAAACCTGGTCCTTATCGGCATGCCAGGCTCCGGCAAGAGCACAATCGGCGTCCTTCTCGCCAAAAAAACCTCTCGCGATTTTCTCGATACCGATGTTGTCATCCAGAGCCATGAGCATCGATCACTGCAGGATATTGTCGATAAAGATGGCTATATGGCGCTACGGGAAATCGAGGAAAAATGGGTAACTACCCTTCATGTTGAAAACACCGTCATTTCCACCGGGGGCAGTGTTGTATACAGCGAAAACAGCATGGCGCACCTGGCGCAAAACGGCATTATTATTTTCCTGGATGTAGCACTGGAGACACTGCAACAACGCATTACTGATTACGACCAACGTGGAATTGCGCGCCGACCCGACCAGAGTTTTGAAGAGTTGTTTGAAGAACGCTCAAAACTTTACCAGCGCTATGCGGATATCACCATTGCTTCCGGCAAGCTTAACCAGGATGAAGTTTGTGCCTCAATACTTTCTCACTGTTGACCATCTGTAAAACCTCACTTAGATTTTTTTTTCTTCCCACATCAACATCAACCGGTAGTTGTCACCATTGAGACATATCAAGCAGTAATTTTTTTATGTTTAATTCAGGTCGTTCTGTTTGTAAATAAAACCCGGGTCAGGTTTAATTTACCGGACAAAATTTGGAGTTAACTAATGGCACATTTCCCAGAGACACGGGCTTTCACTGGCATACTGAACATGCTGCGTTTCGAAGGCGATATTCTAGATTGCGAAGTAGAAGGTGAAATTCCTGCCCAGCTTAATGGCACCTTTCATCGGGTTCATCCTGACCAGCAATTCGCGCCTAAATTTGACGATGATCAGTTTTTTAATGGCGACGGCATGATTTCATTGTTTCGCTTCAGAAACGGCAAGGTGGATTTCAGGCAGCGCTATGCCCAGACTGATAAATGGAAACTGGAAAGACAGGCTGAAAAAGCCCTGTTTGGCGCTTATAGAAATCCCCTGACTGATGATGAATCCGTGAAAGGCCAGATTCGCAGTACTGCCAATACAACTCCAATCGTACATGCCGGAAAATTATTTGCCCTGAAAGAGGACAGCCCTCCCCTGTTAATGGATCCCCTGACCCTGGACACTTTCGGTTTTACCGACTTTGACGGCAAGATGACCAGCGAAACATTTTGCGCTCATCCCAAGATCGACCCCATCTCCGGCAACATGGTGGCCTTTAGTTATGGTGCCAAGGGACTATGCACAAAGGAATGCACGTATATGGAAGTGAGTCCGACAGGAGAGCTGCTCAAGGAAGTCTGGTTTGATGTGCCTTACACCTGCATGATGCACGACTTCGGTGTTACCGAAGACTATGTGGTTTTTCATCTGGTACCAATTATTTGCCAATGGGAAAGGTTGGAAAAAAACCTGCCCTACTTTGGTTTTGATACCACGATGCCCGTTTATCTTGGCGTGCTGCCTCGTAACGGCGAAGGCAGCGACATGAAATGGTTCAAAAGCCCCAATCTGTTTTGCTCGCATGTAATGAATGCCTTCAATGACGGCTCAAAAGTTTACTTTGATGTGCCTGTTGCCAAAAACAATATGTTTCCGTTTTTCCCGGATGTGCACGGCGCGCCCTTCAAGCCGGATGAGGCTGCTTCCTATATGACACGATGGACTGTGAACTACAACAGCAAGGGTGATGAGTTTGAGAGCTCGGAAAAAATGACCAACATGGTGGGAGAATTTCCTCGCATTGATGACCGCTATGCCACCCAACAACATGATTATGGCTGGCTCCTGGTTATGGACCAGAACATGCAATTCAATGGCCCCGGCGGTCGTGCCTCCGGATTGATGTTAAACAAACTTGGCTACATGGACTTCACAACCGGCAAACAGTCTGAATGGTGGTGTGGCCCCGACAGTGTTATCCAGGAGCCCTGCTTTGTACCAAGAGCACCAGACTCACCCCAGGGTGATGGTTACCTGATAGCTCTGGTAGATGATATCGTCAACAATTATTCACAACTGGCAATTCTTGATGCACAGGCTATAGAAGAAGGTCCTATAGGCGCTGTAAAACTACCCTTCCGTTTACGTCAGGGCTTGCATGGCAACTGGACCGATGAACGAAAACTCAGTGTTGCATAACGATGACAACAGTTACCCGATCAGACCACAACATTACTTACCGTCCGGCACTTAAACAAGACGCCCGACGAATAGCCGAGCTGTATTCCATTGCTTCAGAGGGTGTTGCAAATTATGTCTGGTCAAAACTGGCCGAGACTGAAGACAATCTGCTGGATATCGGACAACAGCGTTACGAGCGTAAAAATACCGTCTTTAGTTATGAAAATACTGTTGTAGCTGAAGTTGAAGGGATAGTTGTGGCGGGCCTGCTGGCGTTTGAAATGCAGGGAGAAGATGACTATGTGGAAGAAGACCCCGTACTCAAACCGTTTTGGTTGTTGGAAGAAACTAACAGCTATTATATTGCCGGCATAGCCGTGGACGAATCCTGGCGCCAATTAGGCATTGCCAATACCCTGATGCGCATGGCTGAGGAAAAGTGCCGGAATCTCAGCCTCGGAAAACTTTCACTCATCTGTTTTGAAAACAATACCATTGCTTATGAGTTTTACTTGCGGCTGGGTTACCAGGAAGTTATGCGTAAAGCTATCGTCCCGCATGAGATGATTCATTGTACCGGGGATGCACTGCTACTCGTTAAAGCTCTCTGATTTTCCCCACAGCACATAGCTCATTGATTGCTTATTAAGCGCACTTTCTTTTTTGATAGTATGTCTGGCAAAGAGTTTTTATTTGGATAAAACTTTTAATCACAGGAGATCTGCTTTCTTAAAGGAGAGATGACAATGCAAAAGCCAATCAGATTCATAAAACCAGTTTCACTTATCCTTTTTTCACACCTGATCTTTGTGCAGGCCTTTGCACATGTTCAACTGGATATTGCCCAATACAACTCTTCTGACCAGCTTATTTTTCCGGCAAACACTGATACCTGGGTACACCTGGGCAGTTCATTGGGTAGCGAATATGGTGAAGAGCCTTTTGATCCGGCAAACCCTGGCTCAATTGGAGTAGTCCAAATGGAGCCCAATGCCTACCGCTACTTCGTTGATAATGGCCAATATGCAGATGGCACGATGTTCCTGCTGTCGTTTTATGCCAGCGAAGCAGAATCAGACCCGCAACTACCCGGCTTTGTTCAAGGCGCACTGACCCAGAAGGAAATTCATGTCATAGACAGCGCACGTTTCAGTGAAGGTCGTGGATTTTTCCTCTACCAGGCAGAAACTACTACAACCACCGCCTCTACCAAGCTACCCAACAACAGTACCTGCGTGGTCTGCCATATGGCAGAAGGGAAATATAATGGGACCTTTACACAGTTTTATCCCACAATCAGAAGTATAGCTACAGATTGATATTTTTTTCATAATTAATAAATATTTTATATTAGTTAAATTATATCAATATCATGGTTGCGTAAAATGGCACTATGTAAAGATTAAAAATATTCGACTATCAGCCCTGTGTGAATCACCATCTACCAGGGGATTTCACTGCCATCGTAATTGAAAAACCGCCCATTGGTAGTTTGGTCCAGCCCATCTATCACCTGCATCAAGCCTGTGACACTGGTTTGTGTGTCAATAAGACCGTTTGGACCGCCCAT
>Ga0181597_10000086_pt1 | contig 87826 bp, 85 predicted proteins | sample 041ome_5_FD_148647 | JGI IMG/M metagenome (GOLD analysis project Ga0181597, IMG submission 148647) | Coastal salt marsh microbial communities from the Groves Creek Marsh, Skidaway Island, Georgia - 041403US metaG (spades assembly) | ecosystem: Environmental > Aquatic > Marine > Intertidal zone... | reverse complement strand
GCTCGGATTTGAAGCAGTTTTCCGCCGGTATACCCATGCAGATAATATCTCCAGGAAACAGGGTTACGCCGGACGAAATATAAACGATGGTGTCTTCAATGGAGTGGCGAAGGCTAGAGATAGGAGCTGAGTGCACTAGTTGGCCGTCAATACGCGTTTCTAGGTGGAGCTTGTACGGATCTAAGAGTTCGTCCTCGGTCACTATGATTGGACCGAAGCCAGAGGTTAGATCAAACATTTTCCCGAGACCATACTGAGGTGTATGGTTTTGAACGTCCTTTACGCTGCCTTCGTTGTAAATAGAGTAGCCGAAGATATGTTTTAGAGCATGTTCCCTCGCGATGTAACGCCCACCTTTTCCTATGACGACGACGAGCTTGCCCTCGCATTCCAGCTCTTTGGTGCGCAGCGGAATGTCTATCACCTCATCATGAGCAACATGATTGCGTGGGGTACGCAAATAAATAGTCGGGTGGTCGGCGCTGGATAACCTCTTAGCCTCAGAAGAGTCAGAGCTGTTCGCGGCAATATGAAAAGTGGCGAACGGGACAACCGGTGGCAGAATCTGAATATCGCAGATGCCGAAACTCTCGAGGTCCTTGGCATTCTGAATTTGATGGCGGGCGTATGGTCCGCGCTTTATTACGTCCATAATGGACTGTGGCATTCCTCGGCTGTTGTGACCGACCGCAAGAATCGTCTCCCCATCCTCCTGAAGCCAACCCAGGCGTTCATAACCGCGAGATTCGAAAGTGAGAAATTTCAAACTGTTGCTCTTCTGCTGCTGATGGACCTTAAAGGTGACTGCACTGCAATACGACCAGAGCTCATAGACGGCTCCAAAATATCGATAATTATATTATGTTATAGTTTATATCGATACTAAGACACGTAATCGTTCGCTGATCACGGCTGATGAGCCTGGGCTATCGGAAAATTACTGAACACAATGATTCGATAGATTAGTTGGCGAATGGTGGCGCGGAGGCCTACCTCACCTCGAATGATGGTTCTCTTAGAAACTTAGCGTTAGCGCGCTCAATCGCAAGACTGTGCCGCCCACATACAGCACCAGCTGCGAGGTTGCGGCACCTTAGGGCAATTAGATGAGACCAAAAATACCCGTCACTGTGCTCACTGGCTTTCTTGGAAGTGGCAAAACTACGCTGCTGAATCGCATCCTTTCAGAAGAGCACGGCTTACGTATCGCCGTTATAGAAAACGAGTTTGGTGAGATCGGTATCGATCAAGATCTGGTGATCAATGCTGACGAAGAAATCTTTGAAATGAATAATGGGTGTATCTGCTGCAATGTGCGCGGTGACTTAATTCGCATATTGGCAGAGCTGTTGGACCGAACTAGTCAATTTGACTTGGTGATATTGGAAACAACAGGTATGGCAGACCCTGGTCCTGTTGCCCAGACATTCCTTGTGCAAGAAGACATTCAGGAAAGCTATACGCTCGATGGCATCATCACGCTGATTGATGCGAAACACGTCACTCGGCACCTTGATGATGAAACAGACGAAGTGCTGGCTCAGGTTGCTTTCGCCGATCGAATGATTATCAACAAGGTAGACTTGGTTTCAGAGGAGGAAAGGCGGGCCTTGCGAAACCGGTTGCAGTCAATGAATAGCATGGCGGGAATTTACGAGGCCATCATGGGGGATGCACCGATTGCAGACCTTTTGGATATTGGTGGGTTCAATGTTCAACGTGCCATGGATATCAAGCCAAACTTTCTCAAACCTGAATACCCCTTTGAGAAGGCGAGCTTGTGGCGATTGCCTGTGGGCGGCTACAGCCTAACGATGGTAGAAGTTGAGAGTTACGAGCAGTCCATCGATCGGCATCATTTGCATTCACACGATCATAGTCACGATCACGATCACGACCACGACCACGACCACGGCCACGCCAGCACCCCGGATATGCCTCTTCTGATGACGCAAAGCGAGTCAGGTGGGGATCTTCAAAAACTGGCGGAGCAAGTATTTGTAGAGTTCTCTACTGAGCCAGAAGTTTTAGAACACGGGCAGGCCATCGGCTCATTTGATCAGCACTATCAGCTAACCCTTGAAGGCCGCAGCCAATACGAGTTCGGTTTTTCTTTGGGTGGCGACCAGGCTGTTGCTATGTTCGTCGGCTCGGCCCCTTCTGAACTGGAGTTACAAGTCATATCTGATTCTGGTGAAAAACAGATCCCGGTTGCGATTGAGACTTTCCAGGCAGAGCATTCTCACGATAGCCAAGTCTCGTCTTGCTCCATTGAGTTGCCCGGTGCACTTAATGTCGTAAAGCTAAACGCCTGGCTTGATGAGTTTTTGACTGGAAATGGCCCGGATATATACCGAATGAAAGGCGTCGTCGCTATTGAGGATCAGGATTACCGCTTTGTATTTCAGGGTGTACACATGATTTTTGGTAGCGAGAGGGGCGCCGAGTGGGGCGAAGAAGAACCTCACAATCGGCTCGTGTTTATCGGTAAGAATCTAGATGAAGCCTATATCTCAGCGTCTTTGGAGAGGTGTTTAGCTGGGCGCTCATGGGATCATTGCGAATAGCTAACGTGTCGGCTCGCGCATCTTCAGTGGTTTGTTGGGGGTGCTAAGTGGTGTCAGACGCATTATGAAAACCCTCTGCGAACCCATTGGGCCGTCTAGCAGTTGAGTGAAATATGTAACGCCGAAAACCTTAATTCAGCCCTTTTCTATTTTTCTTGATTACCTTTGAGTTGCTCCAGCCGATACAGTTTTTTACGACGAGAAAATTGAGGAAGCCATGAGAGAAGACCGTGACTACAGCGATATACCCGGAACATATGTCTTTGACCCACATCATTCCATGTTGGGTTATCACCTCAATATGTTCTGTATGTCCCTCAATGAAGAAGCTAATCGCGATAAATTTCAGGCCGATGAGCGTGCTTATCTGGAGGGTTTTTCGTTAACGCCAGCGCAACAAACAGCCGTGCTGGACCGAGATTGGCTCGGTATGCTGCGTCTGGGCGGCAACATCTACTACACGTTCAAAATCGCCGCATTTGATGGCCTGACGATGCAGCAGGTTGGGGCAGCCATGAGTGCCGTGGCTGCGGCGGAGTTTCAAGAGATGATGGTCCATGGGGGTCGTGCAATCGAAGGTAACCGCTACCAATCGGAGTGGGACGCCAATGGCTAATTTGTTTGCTGGTATCGGGACTTCCCATGTCCCGGGCATTGGTGCAGCCATGGACAATGGGAAGGCTGAAAACGATTACTGGAAGCCACTTTTCGATGGCTACGGCTACGTTCGCGATTGGCTGGCCAAGGAAAAGCCCGACGTCGTTATTATTGTCTACAACGACCACGCCTCAGCGTTTTCGTTGGAGTTGATCCCGTCCTTCGCTATTGGCGTCGCTTCCAACTTTCCTCCTGCCGACGAGGGTTATGGGCCGCGTAACGTGCCCGCGGTTGAGGGGCATCCCGAGTTGGCTTGGCACCTTGCTGAATCTCTGATTCTCGACGAATTTGACATGACTATGGTGAACAAGATGCCGGTGGACCACGGCCTGACCGTTCCACTGTCCATTACGTGCGGCGAGTCGGAGATCTGGCCATTTAAAGTCATTCCTCTCTGCGTGAACGTTATCCAGTATCCGTCGCCTACGGGCAATCGTTGTTACCAACTGGGCAAAGCGATCAGAAAAGCAGTGGACTCTTTTGATGAAAACCTGAAGGTGGCGATTTTCGGCACTGGTGGTATGTCGCACCAGTTGCAGGGTGAGCGGGCCGGTTTGGTAAATGTAGAATTTGACACTGCGTTTCTGGATGATCTTACGCGTGACGTGGACCGCCTGGTGAAACTACCGCATGTCGTCTATCTGCGTGAATCGGGCTCAGAAGGCGCTGAATTGGTGATGTGGTTGACCATGCGAGGCGCTCTTGATGATGACGCAAAGGAAATCTACCGGCATTATCATGTGCCGGCCTCCAATACCGCTGCAGGGTTGATTATTTTGGAGAATCCCTGATGAGAGTGGGTGTGTTTGGCTTAGGCGAAGCTGGAGGACTGATAGCCGCAGCACTCGCCGAGGCGGGCATGATGGTGAGCGCCTATGATCCCGCTGAAGTTGCAACGCCGATTGGCGTAGTCAGATACCAAACTCCGGCACAGGCTGTGCTCGATGCCAACCTAGTGATTGCGCTGACGGCTGCTGCCGACGCGATGAAAGCGCTTAATCAGGCTTTTGACATGATCCCGGCGGGAGCCATCTACGCCGATTTTTCGACGGCTCCGGCATATTTGAAATCCGACTTGTGCAGCAGGGCGTTGCAGCGACAGATCGCTTTTGTCGATGTCGCACTCTTGGCGGTCGTACCGGGGAATGGAATACGCACCACGGCGCTTGCCTCGGGTCCTGGGGCCGATCGATTTGTCGAGATCTTCAAATCGCTGGGTATGCCGGTGGAGTCTCTAGGCGAAAAGCCTGGAGATGCGGCTACGCGCAAACTTCTGCGGAGCGTTTTCATGAAAGGTCTGGCAGGAGTCATGATTGAAGCGCTGCAGGCAGCCGATCGTGCAAACCTCTCCTCTTGGCTTTGGAGCAACTTAACGTCAGAGATTGCAAAGGCTGATGAGTCGCTGGTACACCGACTGGTGAGCGGCACGGGTTCTCATGCAGAGCGACGCCTCCATGAGATGAAGGCTTCGGCGCAGCTTCTGCAGGACTTGGGCGTGGAACCTGTGATGACCCGAGGGACCGTCGAAAATCTGCAGCGGGTGCTCGAGGACGGCCTGCCACCCATCCCTGCGGCGACCTCGTGATCCCCGCTAAGCATCACTTCTGAGGCACGCATGGATCCTGATTGGTTAGTATTCCACCCAGAGCCGTCCATCCCAGAGTTCAAGCTGCCGGCGGGTGCGGTTGACGCTCACTGTCATGTATTCGGCCCTGCCGATGAATTTCCTTTCGCACCTGAACGTAAATACACTCCCTGTGACGCTGGCAAAGACAAGCTTTGGGCCTTGCGGGATCATCTTGGCCTCCATCGAAATGTCATTGTTCAGGCCACGTGCCACGGTGCAGACAACCGAGCTCTAGTGGACGCACTGGCGGACTCTAGGGGAAAGGCCCGCGGGGTGGCGACCGTGCGTGCCAGCGTCACCGACGAGGAGCTTAAGCTGCTCGACAATGCGGGTGTGCGGGGTGTGCGCTTCAACTTCGTCAAGCGACTGGTCGATGCCTTGCCCTTCGACGATCTGCAACGCATAGCCGAGAGAATTGCGCCTCTTGGCTGGCACATCGTCATTTACTTTGAGGCCGCTGATCTCTCAGAGTATTACGAATTTTTTACGGCGCTTCCCACGACAGTAGTCGTTGATCACATGGGAAGGCCGGATATTACGGCGCCCATCGACGGACCGGACTTTGAGTTATTTCTGCGTTTGCTGAGTGATAACGACAACTTCTGGTCCAAGGTCAGCTGCCCGGAGCGTCTTTCTGGTGTTGGGCCTGAGGGTGGTTACGAGGATGTTGTGCCATTTGCTCGCACCGTGGTGGAGAACTTTTCTGATCGTGTGCTTTGGGGAACAGACTGGCCCCATCCAAACATGAAAACCCACATGCCTGACGACGGAAAGCTGGTGGATTTCGTTCCTCAAATCGCGGTGACGAGGGAGTTGCAGAGGAAGCTTCTTGTCGACAATCCCATGCGCCTTTATTGGCCCGAAGAGTCCGTGCTGTAAAAATTTGTCTCGCCTGCAAGGTAAACCAGATTGATGTGTCCCAGGTCGATGTCTCCATGAATGGTATCGAGCTGATCAACCGAGACTTTTTCTCAGCCATTAAACAGAGACGAGAGCCAAATGGCAGTGTCGGTCAGTGTTTGCTCGCCATGCGGGTGCTGGATCGCATTGAGCGACGGCTCACCTGGTAAGCTCTTCAGCGACTCCGCGGAGCTCCTCAAGAAACAGCGTTGCGGCCGGTGAGGGCTGCGTGTATGCGCGCAGAGTGATACCTATAGGGCGATAGGTTTCCTCGAGGTCTACGGGTAGGACCTCCAGCAAGCCCGCCTTTCGGTCGTAGAAGATCTGATGCTCTGATACCAACGCTACGCGATCACTGTCGAGGAGTAGGCCCCGAACCATCGACTGTGAGCTGGTTTGAACAGCATGTTTGGGCGTTTCCATGTTGTATCCCCTGCATGTCTCGTCGAACAGCAGTCGCGCGGGCGTCTCTGCGGCCGGCAAAACCCACTCCAGATTCTGTAGATCCTGAAAGTCGATTTTCTTGTGCTGCGCAAGAGGGTGATCCTTGCGCGCAATTACAGCGAGGCGATCCTCTATGAGCGTTTCCGTTTTGAAGTCGGCACCCGCCTCAGCAGGGCGAACGGCTCCAACAATCACATCGAGATCGCCGCTGCGAAGGCCTGCTTGCATGAGGTTGTAGGGTCCTTCCTGAGTTGTTACGCCGAGTTGTGGGTGTCGGCTAAGAAGCCGATTGATCGCTTTGGGAGTGAGATAGGTGCGCGCATAGGGCAATGTGCCAATGGCGACATTCCCGCTGGTCACGCCATCTAAGCTGGCAAGGTCGTCGAGTGCGTGACGGATTTCGGCGAACGCCAGCTTCGTGTGTCGTGCGAGAACAGCGCAGAAGCTAGTCGGGGATACGCCGCCCGGCTCCCTCTCAAAAAGCTCCAGATCGAGCAGCTCCTCCATCTGACGAACCGAGTTGTAGATCGCCGCTTTAGTCACCCCGAGCAGGTTTGCGGCCTCGTTGATGTCGCGGGCCTGAAACAATGCGACAAAGGCCGCCAGACGCTTATAGCTGATGTCCATCGAGAATATGGGTATGGATTGGTAGCTTCGACCACCGGGTACGAAGCGCTGATAGGCCGCACCTGCTCGGTCAAATTCTGCTGCTGCAAGCTTCACCCGATGTGCCAGGGCTTCCCCATGAACAGTGGGCATCATGCCGACCGACGACCGGTCGAATAAGACGCAACCCAGTTCTGCCTCTAGTTCTCCCACGGCCTTGGTGACTGCAGTCTGCGAACGGTTCAGTTTGTTGGCGGCACGGGTGACATTCTTGTAGTCGAAAACATATAGCGCCGATTTGAGATGGCGCAAACTGATTTCGGTGATGCCCAGCTGGGTTGTGGTCATAAGTGAGAGACCTATGAGTTTCTTTTACAAGATAGCACCTGATTTACGAAATCTCATAGTAAATCTCCGCTATACACGTCCCTGTCAGCAGCAAATTTTTCCCATGGACACACAATGAAATTGCATTGGTTGTAATGGTAGCGCGTCCCTAAACTGGCGGCTCGTCATCAAGGTTGCCTCCATGAAACAGCTGGAGATCCCTTTCATGCAGTTGCGCGGAGGTAGCTCGAAAGGGCTTTACTTTCTGGCCTCTGATCTACCATCTGAAGCTGATGTGCGGAACGCCATACTTGTCGATGCTGTTGGCCGAGGCTCGCGGCAAATAGACGGTTTGGGCGGTGCCGACCCCCTTACAAGCAAAGTCGCCATCGTTGGGCCCTCGACGCGTGATGATGCTGACATCGACTTTCTTTTCGCCCAGGTGGTTGTGGGCCAAGATGTGGTCGATACCACGCCCAACTGCGGCAACATCTTAGCGGGTGTGGGGCCCTTCGCTGTTGAAGCGGGGCTGGTTCGGGCTCAACCCGGCAATACCCGCGTTACCGTGCATATGGTTAATAGCGGCAAGCTTTGTGAACTGCTACTGGCCACACCAGCCGGTGTCATGGAATACGAGGGTGATACGGCGATTGATGGCGTGCCAGGCACATCGGCGGCGGTTATCTGTAACTATCTGGATGTGGCAGGTTCTATTTGTGGTGCCTTGCTACCCACTGGAAACGTTGTTGATTCCGTTGGTGGAGTTCAGGTCACTTGCGTGGATAACGGGATGCCAGTGGTGGCGTTACTGGCCAAAGATTTTGGTCTGACGGGGTACGAGAGCCCGGAAAAGCTCAACGGCGATCAGGCCCTGAAATCCCGACTGGAGTCCATCCGTGTCGAGCTGGGTCCCATGATGAACCTCGGTGATGTAGCCGACAAGGCGGTGCCAAAGATGTGTCTGATCTCCCCGGCCCTGCGCGGCGGATTGATTAATACCCGGACCTTTATCCCTCACAAATGCCATAGCGCCGTAGGCGTGCTGGGAGCAGTATCAGCCGCAACGGCGGCCATCATCCCGGGCTCGGTTGCCGAAGGTCTGGTCAATGTCCCGCCGGGTGAGACCAAGCAGATTTCTGTTGAGCATCCTTCGGGAGAATTCTCCCTCTACCTTGAGATCGACGAATCAGGTGAGCTTCCAGATATTAAGAAAGCGGGACTCCTGCGCACAGCACGACTGCTCAGCCGTGGCGTGCTTTATGTTCCTGCTCCAGCCAAGCGAGGTCCATAAATGAAGACAGTGGCAGTAAGAAACATTGACCGAGCGAGTGCAGACACTGTGGATGCCCTGGGTGCGTTTGGTGTCGCAACGGTGCACGAGGCACAGGGCCGCTCGGGTCTCATGAAGCCCTATATCACCCCAATATACCCACGCGTCCGGATCGGGGGCAGCGCCATTACAGTCCTGGCCCAACCCGGAGATAACTGGATGATCCACGTCGCGATTGAGCTATGCCAGCCGGGGGACGTCTTGGTGGTCGGTTGCACCACAGACAATACGGACGGGATGTTTGGTGACCTGCTGGCGACTTCCTGCCAAGCCCGGGGAGTCCGCGGCCTGATTATTGATGCCGGCGTCCGCGATGTGGCCGATCTTCATGAGATGAACTTTCCGGTCTGGTCCCGCGCCGTGTCCGCCAAGGGCACCGTGAAAAATACCTTGGGCGCGGTCAACGTTCCCCTGGTATGCGCAGGACAACTCGTAACGCCGGGCGATGTGGTCGTAGCGGATGACGACGGTGTCGTTGTCGTGCCCCGTAGCAGCGCCGAAGCCGCCCGAGGTGCGGCGCAGGCTCGCGAAAACAACGAGGCGAGCAAACGGGAGCGCCTGGCCGGCGGTGAACTCGGCCTCGATATGTACAACATGCGCCCGCGCCTGGAAGAGGCGGGTCTCGTTTATCTCGACTCGCTCTCCGATCTGGTTAAAGCATAGACAACGGCGATGAACATGGACCGAGAGGCATAGAAAAATATGAGTAACAACAAATCAGTTCTGGTTATCAGTGCCCACGCGGCGGACTTTGTCTGGCGGTGCGGTGGCGCCATCGCACTCCATCAGAAGCGTGGCTATGACGTCACGATCGCCTGCCTGTCTTTTGGCGAAAGGGGTGAATCCGCCAAGCTGTGGAAAAAAGGCAATATGAGTCTGGACGAAGTGAAAGCCGTTCGGCGTGATGAGGCCGAAGCGGCGGCCGCCGCGCTCAATGCCCACGATATTCAGTTCTTTGATTTTGGTGATTATCCGCTGGAGATAGATACAGAAGGCAAATACAAAATTGTCGATCTCATCCGTAAGGTACATCCCACCTTCATGCTGAGCCACTCCAATTACGATCCCTATAACACCGACCATATGTATGCCACCGAGGTCGCGATGCAATGCCGCATGATCGCGCAGGCCTGGGGTCATAATCCTGAGGAGCAGGTTCTTGGTGCCCCACAACTTTATCTGTTTGAGCCCCACCAGACTGAACAGATGGGCTGGAAGCCCGATGTTTTCTTGGATATTTCAGAGGTCTGGGACAAAAAATGGGCCGCGATTCAATGTATGCAGGGGCAGGAACACCTTTGGCATTTCTACGAGAACGTTGCTGAAAACCGGGGCAACCACTTCCGAAGAAACTCTGGTGGCCAGGCGGGCGGCAAGAGCGTGAAGTATGCGGAGGGCTTTCAGAGCGTTTATCCGCGATGTGTCGACGAATTGTGAGCAGCGATCCGCAAGGACACACCTTCCTGATTCAGGGCGTGTGACATCGCAAATAGCAACATAAGGGCATACGGCATGGGGAAGTGGGTAAAAGCCTTGGCAAGATATGAGCCGGTCTATGTGGCGACATCTGCGGCGCCTTCCGCGGCCCGTGTTGTGATGCTACAAGATATCTTCGACGTGATCTGGGAGCTGAGAGATCTTGCCAATCGATTTGCTGCCGAAGGATGCAGCGTCCATTTTCCCGCTCTTTGTGATCGTGTTGAGGCTGACAAGGTGCTGCCTTGCGGCGACGCCTGTAGCGCTCGTACTTACAAGAATCAGCTTCGCTACGAAGAAATTAATGCTGACATTCAGGCGGCTATGCAAGAAACCGGCTATTACTTTGATGAAACGAAACGTTACATTGACAACTGCGTGACGCTCTTAGAGACGGATAGACAAAATATTTTTGAGGGTAACGCTCGCCGTGTCTTTAGTCGCATGCGGTGTCAGTAGCCGGTTTTTTTAGGTTGAGCCTTTGAAAAAAAGTGTCATCCATAGACCCGAGGAACTATTGGGCGCAAATCATTCCATGAACTGAGAGGGAAACTACGATGGCGCGTATCCTGCTTATAAAGCTGCATTTGTACTTTTCTGCTTTTTTCTCAGCCGCGATTGTACTTGTGGCGTTGAGCGGCGGCCTTTACCTTATTGGGATTAAAGGCTCCGTGGACCAGCAGTTAGTCGGTACAGTAGACATGGGAGAGGCGCTGTTGGCTGACCCCAGTCATGCTCGCGTGGCGGCTGCCCTTTCCGCGGCGGGTGTCACGGATTTCGAATTTGATTACGTTAATGTCAAGGGTACGCAGCTAGTTACGCGACCCACCTCAAGACCGTTTTATTCACTTACGATTGACGATGACCAGGTGACGGTGCGTTACAGCACGCCAACGTTGCAAAAACGGATGATCGAGCTACACATGGGGCATGGCCCCTCTGCCTACAAGACGTATCAACAGTTTTTTGCGGCGGGTATGCTGTTTGTCATGCTCAGCGGCTTATGGCTGGGGTTATCGTCCGATCGTTTGCGCAGGACTACATTGATCACTGCAGGCAGCGGATTGCTTCTGTTCACCGTTTTGGTACTGTCATGAATCTCAGCATTGTTGTTGCCTGTCTCATTTGAGAGGGGGCTTATGTTTATGGAACGTAAACGTCCAAAGGTGCCAAACCTCCATAAGCTTGAGCTGACAGATCACATTTCGGTGACCGGTTTGCCCTCCACTGTGGCACTCTGAATTTCAATCACGGTCTTCGAGCCATCCTCAACGTGCTCGGTGCGCACCATTAAAAAATCGTGATCCGTTGCCAGCCAGGCATCAGAGCTACGCTCCGAGGGGTCATCGTGGCGAAGGGTGTAATGCACCGTGTTCAAGGTGCCTACCGAGGTATCCAGTGTCCCTGTCTCCACCAGGTCAAAATGCTTCAGCTTGATGCGCGGACCATCAATGATGGAGAGGGAAATGCGCTCAGGGAGTGTCTCCGACCCCAGCAGTTTTAAGCGCATTTGCTCTTGTTGACTGAGCCGGTCAAGGACGTCTGGAGACCAAGGATGCTCGGTCCACTCCTCTTTCTTGAGGCTGCGGATGGTGCCGTTCTGTTGGTCAAAAAGTACCTCGCGCCGGCGGTTACTGACGCCACCCAGTTGGTACACAAACGCCTCACCCACAATTTGGTTCCCGTTGAGCGAGAAGTGAGAGTCCTCGTTGAGCTTGAGTAAAAAGGTTTTTCCTGCTTGACTCAGGTGATAATGATCTCCCTTTTGGGTCAGACTGCGGTTAAGAGTGACCTTGATACCCATCACTTTAGTGCTGTAGCTCGCCTCGTAAAGCGACAGGCCACCCGCATGGGCTGTCGAGAAACCGATGCACATTAGCGCCCACAAGATCAGCGCGCTTAGCCACTTAATTTTGTTTCGACTCATGATGACTCCCATTGCTGCCCTGTCGGCGGGACTAGCTCGTCGTCCAGATACAGTCTCCCGTGCACGAATTGTAACCTGCCCGACAGGTGCCAACTGATTGCGGCAGGATAAATCTGATGCTCGACCTGTAGCACTCGTGCCGCGAGTGCCTCGGCATCGTCGCCCGACAAGATTGGAACCTTCGCTTGTAAGACCGGCGGACCGCCGTCGAGTTCCCCTGTCACGTAATGCACCGTCGCGCCTGCATGGGTATCACCCGCATCCAATGCGCGCTGGTGTGTGTGCAGGCCAGGGTAAAGCGGAAGCAGCGACGGATGAATATTCATAAGTCGTCCTGCGAAGCGGGAGACAAAGCCCGGCGTCAAAATGCGCATGAAGCCGGCCAAAACGACCAAATCGGGAGATTGGCTATCGAGAACGCCGGCGAGATCCGCGTCGAACGCCTCGCGGGTTGCATAGGATTGATGGTCAATCAGCGCTGTTTGGATTGCGGCCTCTTGGGCGATATCCAGCCCACCAGCGCCTGGCCGGTTGCTAATCACGAGACCAATGTGGCCGCCCAGTGCGCCTGATTGGCTGGCGGCGAGTATCGACTGGAAATTGGAGCCCCGTCCGGATAGGAGTACCGCGATGCGCTTGTTCAAGAGATGACCCTCAGCAGAGCTGAACGCCTGTCGCGTCCTCGGAAATATGTCCCAGCTCCCACCCAGCAATGCCATGATTTTTTAGCGATGCCAGGGCGGTTTGGATATCAGGCGCACTGACCACTAGGATCATGCCAATCCCGCAGTTGAATGTGCGTAGCATTTCCTGCTCCTCGATGTTGCCGCCGACCTGCAACCAACTGAAGACGGGCGGTAATTGCCAGCTATCTTGGTTGATCATTGCCCCCAGTCCTGCAGGCAAAACGCGCGGCAGATTCTCGAGAATGCCGCCACCTGTGATGTGTGCCATCGCTTTAATGTCGACGACCTTTTGCAGTGCCATCAGAGGTCGATTGTAAATCGTGGTGGGCGCCAACAAGGCCTCGCCCAGACTCACGTCGCCACAGGCCTGAGCAACATCTGCTTCGGTGATTTCCAACACCTTTCGGATTAGAGAGTAACCATTTGAGTGTGGGCCACTGGAAGGAAGGGCGATCAGCGCGTCTCCAGATTGAACACGGCTGCCATCAATGATCTTGGCGCGTTCCACAACGCCAACACAGAACCCGGCAAGGTCATAATCCTCGCCCGCGTACATGCCCGGCATCTCAGCCGTCTCACCACCGACCAGCGCGGCGCCCGCCAGTTCGCAGCCCTTGCCAATGCCTGACACCACTGCTTCGGCAACATCCACGTTCAGTTTGCCGGTGGCGTAATAGTCCAGAAAGAACAGGGGTTCAGCGCCCACCACGGCGATATCATTACTGCACATGGCGACCAAATCGATGCCGATGGTGTCATGAATACCGAGGTCCATGGCGAGCCGCAATTTTGTGCCAACGCCATCCGTGCCGGACACCAGCACGGGCTCTGAGTACCCTGGCGGGATCGCGCAGAGCGCACCAAAGCCGCCGAGCCCACTGAGGACTTCGGGGCGACGCGTGGCATAGCTCACATGCTTGATGCGTTCCACCAAAGCATTGCCCGCATCGATATCAACCCCCGCGTCGCGGTAAGTCAGTGAGGATTGCGGATCATTCGTGGTGCTCATACGCTGTTCCTGAGAGAGGTGGTGCGATAGTAATGTGCCCGCTAAGCGCTGGAAAGTAATGACGCGGCGTTTGGGGGATAATGTAGCGGTTTTTGGCACCAGCTAAGCGATACACTGCACACTCTACCCCATGATGGCATCGGTTTAACGGGCGACTCCATGTTACACGCACCCAGCCACGGTCAACCTCGTCGGCACTGGCAACAATCGGGTTTCGCTGTATTCAGCGTTCTGATGATGTCGTTGGTGCTGGCTTTGAGGTTAACGAACCCGGCTCACAGTGCGCCGGGCGACGAGTTGATCATGCGAATTACGGTGTCTGACCGCAGCGAAGCGACCATCGATGCTGCCGCGCGTGAGGCCTTTGAGCGCGCGTTGCTCCAGCGATCTGGAGACAAGCGCTTGTTGGAAGATCCGGCAGTGCAAGCCGCGTTGGCCTCGGCCCGCGCCCAATTGTCTTTGTTTCAATTCGAGCGAGTGCAGGGCGTCACGCGCTTCGTGGCGCACATCGATCAAGCCGCGCTGGAGCAGCTGATTAGACAGGCGAATGGGACACTGTGGACCGAGGAGCGTCCGCCGATTCTGCTGTGGTTGGTGATTGACGAGGCTGACGGCCGTCGCTTTGGCAATCTTGCCGAGGAAGACGCCCTGTGGGAGGCGATGACTCAGGAGTTTGAAGCCCTCGGCCTGAACCTGCGCAGACCGCTCTATGATTTGCCCGACGAACTGTTGGTGTCTCCCGAAGCGCTCTGGCAGCGCGATTTTGGTGCAGTCATAGAGGCGTCGGCCCGGTACGGGATGACCCATTTGTTACTGGGTCGGATGATTCGCCTCAGTGAGGGTCGAACCATCGCCGAGTGGGTGTATTCAGACGGTACCGAGGAGCATTCGAGCACGGTGCAAGCGGATTCGATGACGTCTTTGATCGCCCCCGGGATTCAGCTGGCGACCACGCAAATGCGGTTACGCTACGCGGTTGAGCTAACCGGGACTGCGACGCAGCGGTCACTCATCATCTCTGTCAGCAATGTCATCAGTCTTGAGGATTACAAAGCGGTTGTGAGCGCCATGGAGAGCATCCAAACACTGGAGCGGGTGCGTACCGTTTCGGTAGACGGCGATACGTTGGTACTGGAAGTATTTGGTGTGGGTGAGCCCGAGACGCTGATCCGGCTGATGGCTTCGGTAAAGGCGCTGGAATGGCAGACGTCAGACTCCGAGGCCGGCCTTTCGCTGGTATGGCGAGGTTTCTGATGGGCGTGATCGACTGTCTTCCCTCCGACGCTGTGGACAAATTGTGACCCGGGGCGCCCAGATACCGTTGCCCATGCGACGAGAGGATCTCGCTACGTGGGAAAATTGGCTGAGTCGATCTGCCACCCTGACCTTGGAGCGTTGGTTAGGTGCCGATTTAGACGAAAAGCGCAGTGCTTATCTTTGGGGAAATGCAGGCATTGGCAAAAGTCATGTACTGCAGGCGTGTTGTGATAACTGGGGTTATGACGCGCGTTACCTGCCGCTGCGTGACTTGCTGGAGTATCCCCCCGAGCAGGTGTTGGCGGGTGTAGAGCAGGCGGGTCTGATTGCTATCGACGACGTTGATGCTATTGAGTCCGCGTCGAACTGGCACGAGCCGTTATTTAATTTGTTTAATCAGTCGCAAGAACGTGGTGGCTGTCTTGCGGTGGCTGCAGCATGCGCTCCGCCGCAGCTGTCTCGCCTACTGCCGGATTTACGTTCCCGCTTGGGTAGTTTGCCGGTTTTCCACCTGCCCGGGTTTTCAGAGGATGATGTTGCGGCGTTGTTGGGCCTTAAAGCGCAGGCTGGCGGACTGCAATTGTCAGGCGAGGTCGGGCGATACTGTGCCCTCAGGCTCCCCAGAGACCCTCGTGCCGTGCTGGATTTTATCGAGCAGTTGGATCATCTGAGTCTGGCGCAGTCACGCGCGATTACCATTCCCTTCGTCAGGGAATCGGGTTTGTTGCTTCCGACGGCTGATCGATAGCGTACTCCCCGGGGGCCAAGTGCAGATGGCCCCTGAGCCAGTGCACGGCAGCGTAAAGAGGGATAGTATCAACCAGCGCGCACATGGCTTTAAACGCGTAGTTACTGCCCACGAGGGTAAGTAGCGTGCCCATTGCTATGTCCCCCGCCAGAAACGCGGCGCCAAAGGTCACCGTGACCACCATCAGGGAGTCCACCAGCTGACTGAGCAGGGTGCTGAAATTATTACGCAGCCAAAGGTGTTTCCCTCGCGTGACACGCTTCCAAAAGTGGTAGAGCTGGACGTCACAATATTGGGCGGCGATATAAGCCATCATTGATGCAAAAACGGCGCCCGACGTGGTCGCGTAGATCAATTGGAATAGACCAATTTCCCCCTCCACAATGGCGCCATTGGGCAGCGAGACGGGTGCTGCGAGTTGCAGTACCTGCCACGGAGGCATCACCGCCTCGGGCACAGGCGGCGCGTAAGCGCCCAGGGTCAATACACCCAGAATTAAAAAATTGATGCCAAGGCCGACCGATACGAGAAAGTTGGCCCGCGCTCGTCCGTACAATTCGCTAATCAGGTCGGTGCAGAGAAAAGTGAGAGGGTAGGGCAGGACACCTACAGCCAACGCCAGAGGGCCCAACTGGATAAAACGGGTAATGCCGACTACGTTAAGCAGTGTCATGGCGGAAAGAAAAATACCCGCCAGTACGAGAAAAGCGCGTTCGCGGCGCTCCCTGATTACGTCGTCGACCGCCGTCATATCAGTGCTCAAGCTGGCCCAGATTAGCGTGCATCACGGCGCCATTGATAGCAGGGTGGTGGTGCGCCCAGAAAACCAGATCGGCGATTTCCTGAGGTGTCACTAGCCTGCCGTAGCTGTTCATTCCGCCGAGGTTGCTGAGTACTTCGGCATCGTTACCCACATGTTGTCTGAGCATGGCGGTGTCGGTAAAGCCCGGACAAATAAGCGCAGTGTGGATACCCCGACCCATTAAATCTTGGCAGGTCGCGCGCATCATCCCGAGCTGGGCGTGTTTACTCACAATGTAACTGTAGGCGCCCGCCACAGCCTTTTCAGACAGGGTGGAGCCGACATACAGCACACTGGAGGAGCGGGGTAATAGTGGTAACAGGGCGCGATTGAGGGTATTGATGCCCAGCACATTAACGGACAGTGCTTGCAGCATTGCATCATCTCCAGTGGTATCACAGCGATCTTTGAGCATGAGAGATGCGTTATGGACTAGGCAGACAGAGGAAGCACTTTGCTCTGCCACAATCTCCGAGAGTGCTTTACAGCTCTCATTCAACGACTCGGCGTTTGACAGATCTGTTGTTAGGGTCTGTACGCCGGCTACGGGACACGCCCGGCGCGATAGATTGATCACCGTAAACTGTGCCGCAACGAACTGTTCCGCGGCAGCGGCGCCGATGCCAGAACTCGCGCCGGTTAAAATGGCAATCGGATGCATAATGGTCCGCCAGAACTTTTGGCAGACCAGAGTACTTCAGGTCATGCCCGAGGTCACGGGGTCGTGGCGATGCCGGCCAACGGGAATCAGTTGCTGAATTGAGCCACTTCCAACACCATTAGGGTTTTCTCCCCGAGGCAATTCGATGACCCAGTTGGCGACGCTGCACATCAACAAGCAGGCACACAAATTCTCGGCGGCGCACTTTACGATCTTTTCCGCTACCGAGAGAGAGCGGCTGCACGGACATAACTACGGGGTTTCGGCCCGGATTGTGGCTGAGATGGGTGCAAATGGTTTCTCGGCTGACTACAACGTCTACAAGCGCTGCCTGCAGAAGCTTTGTGATGCTCACGACGAGTATCTGCTGCTACCTGCACAATCCCCCTTCCTCGAGGTGGAAGAGCGAGATGGCGAGTATTTCGCCACCTTCAACGGTAAGACACTGCGCTTCCCCTGTGATGAAACGCTACTTTTGCCCATTGTTAATGTGACCGTGGAGGCCCTCTCTCACTATCTGCTCGATCAGGTGCTGGCGGAGGAATTAATGGGTGAAGTGGTGGAGTTGGAGCTCTTTGTCACCTCTGGCGATGGCCAAACTAGCTCCGCTTGCTGGGTTGCCTAAAAAAATTGTCATTTCCCGGAACTTTTCTGAAAACCGCGTGTCATAGAGTCAGTTGTTGAGATGGTGATGCCCGCGGGGACATCGCAAGGGAAACGTCTGAGCAGCGAGAGTCCGATTGATGCGACTCTCCCCGTTTTGAGTGGCTCCTTCATTGCCGGCTGTTGAACAGCCGGCTTTTTTTTACCTTTTTTATTCTGCATCCGCTGCCATCCAGGCGCGGCTGAGTTATAAAAGCGTGTCAGGCGGTGGTCAGCGGCCGTTTGTCTCAAGGTATTGGCCCCGCCGCGACTCCCACACGCGAAGGATCGATTCCTGCGTCTGGGGCCCCACCAGCGTGTCGGTGACGACCCCTGCGGGATTTACCAACCAAGTGGTGGGTAGCACTCGGGGACGGGCTTGACCCAGTAACGGGCCCGGGTCTGCTTCAAGAAGTGGGAAGGCAATCCCCAATTCTAAGGCCTGAGAGGCCAATACCTCGCCCGTCTGACCCTCAAAGTTGACTGCGAAGACGCGCAGAGGCGTTTCCTCATGTAAGGCGTTCAGTTCGGGTATCTCAGCTCTGCAGGGGGCACACCAGATCGCCCAGTAATTAATAACGCGCCATTGGCCCGGGTCAGGCAGCTCGGGGGGGGCACCGCCACAACCCCCCAGTGCAATCAGGAGTAGCCAAATGGCCATGCGATCAGGCATCGGTCGAGGCAAATAAAAGTGCCAGTGGCGTTGCCAGATCCTGAGCTTCCTGCTCCATCTGACGTGCCAGCATACTGCTCGCGGTCTGTCGCCAGACCGGTCCAGTGTCCAAGCGGGGAAACTCAGGTTCCGCGCGCAGAATCATGGTCAGATCGGCGAGGCTGATCGTATGCAGGTCTCTGCACAGAAGGTAGCGCCCCCGGTCCGTTTTTTTCAGAACATTGGTCTCGCTCAGTCGGTCGCGGATCAGTCGCCAGCTGTCGGCGTCGAGCGCGTCAGAGGACCAGTCATTGGTGCCAATCACATCGAGATCTGACAGGGCCCGACCATCCTGCTGCGCCCTCCAGAAAAGATACAACGTATCCAGCGCTTTGATTAGCATTGGGGTGCGTTCCTGTTCACTACTCTGATACGCCGAGAGTCCATGTGTCAGTAAGGCTCCCGCCAAAACGATAATCCACGTTATGTAAATCCAGAGCAGAAACAGCGGCACCGCAGCGAACGCCCCATAAACGAGTGTATAGCTCGATTTCGACATCACTGTGGTGAAAATTGCGCGGGCGATGGTAAACGTGATGGCGGCAAAGACGCCCCCCGCGAGTGCGTGACGCCAGGGTACCTGACAATTTGGGACAAGCATGTAGAGACAAGTTAGCCCCATCGTGCTCAGGATAAACGGCAGAAGCCCAATGAGCGCCGTTCCGAGACCCAATACATCAAGCCCCGCCCACTCATTGGTGACCGCAAAGAGATAGGCTCGAGCGCCAAGACCGAGGCCGATGGCTATCGGCCCGAGGCTCAACACCGTCCAGTAGAGCAATACGCTCTGCATAGGCCTGCGATTTGCCCGGTTTTGCCATATTTCATTGAGTGCCGCCTCGACGTTGCGCAGCATGAGCACCGCCGTTACCACCAGAATCGCCACCCCGAACAGCGTGAGCGAGCGGGCCTGATTGATGAAGGCCGACAGGTACTGGACTACCTGACTGGAGCTCTCCGGCAGCAGAAACTGCAGCAAGAAATCACTGAGTTTCTCCTCAATATTGCCGGCAGCCGGGAGCGCAGACGCGATGGAGAGCGTCACGGTGAGAAGCGGAACGAGCGCAAACAGGCTCACAAAGGTCAGTGCGGCCGCTTTGGTGGTGAGGCGATCCTCCCGCACCCGGTTTGCCAGATAGTGGATAACGCGCAACACCTTCGCGCGCTGTGGATGCGTTACCATGAAGGTTTCGTTGTGTATTGGTATCGCCCCACTGTACCGTGAGGCTTGATATGGCGTCGAGTGAACTGATGGATCCGATGTTGTGAGCGATCAGCCCTATATTCTCGTGGTGTACTACAGCCGGGACGGTTCAACCGCGGCGATGGCGCGCCAGATTGCGCGCGGGATTGAAGTGGTGAATGGCATTGAGGCCAGGCTTAGAACCGTCAGTGCGCTGTCCACCGAGGATGTCGAGTCAGATGCTATGCCTCTCCGGGCAAGTCAGGAGGATCTGCGGGGCTGCGCCGGTCTGATCATCGGTAGCCCCACCCGCTTTGGCAATATGGCGGCGCCTCTCAAGCAATTTCTCGATGAAAGCAGCGCGCTGTGGCTTCAAGGGGCGCTGATAGATCGGCCGGCGGCGGTTTTTACCTCTACCGCTTCATTGCATGGTGGCCAGGAGGCGACATTGCTGAGCATGATGGTGCCGTTATTGCATCACGGCATGGTGTTGGTCGGCGTGCCCTATTCGATACCTGCGCTCAGGGCCACCGCTGCAGGCGGCACACCCTATGGCGCCAGTCACTGGTCGACCGACCAGGGCGATCGCCCGCTGGACGATAATGAATCCGCGATTTGTCGGGCGCTGGGCAAGCGGGTGGCGGAATGGGCGCTATCTGCGCCGGGCACGGGCTGAATCTGCCCATGCGTGCAACGCGTCCCCGACAGTGGCTTACACACGGCCTCTGGGTTGTGATGTGGCTGACCTGGTTGCTTCTGCTACTACAGCAGGCGGCAGATGTTGAACGGTTTTCTGGGACTTGGGCGTTGACGGGCTTGCGATGTGCCCCGCTTACGTTTTTTCTCTGGGCAGCGTTGAGAGATGACCTGCGGCTCTTTATCTGGCATGAGTTAATCCTGCTGTTTTACTTTATTTCGTCGGTCGAGGCCGCTTTCGCTTATCGGGGCGATGTTTTGTCTGTCGCGGGTTTGAGCCTGGTGGTAATCCAGTTCACCTGCTGTATGTTGTATATCCGTTACCGAGGTCGTGAACTGCGCGAGGCAAACTGATGGCTTATATCCACCGTGGTCTGGCCGCCAATCATACTGAGGAGAGTGTCAAGTAATGATGCGTTTATTGAAAGGCTTATGGCGAATTTTGAGCGGTATCAGCCGAGCTATATCGGTGCTGTTGCCTCTGGTGTTTGTCGCTATTTTTGTGACCGCCTTCAGCTTGGGAATGAAGGAATCGGTCCCAGAGCCGCTGCCCGAACAGGCGGCGTTGCTAATTGCGCCTGCCGGATCACTGGTAGAGGACAATCCGCCGGTGGAGCCCGTTGCCGCGTTTTTGAACCAGGATTACGAACGACCGGTCTTGCTTCATGACCTGGTCAGAGCGATTCAATGGGCCGCCAGCGACGATCGCATTACTGCGCTCATCCTCAATCTCGAGGATGTCGCCGGACCCTCCACCAGCCAGACACTGGAATTGAGCGAGGCGATCGCGGAATTCAAAGGCGCCGATAAACCGGTTATCGCAGTAGGGGACTATTACTCGCAAGCCCAGTATTTATTAGCCTCGCAAGCTGATCAGGTGCTGCTCCACCCCGAGGGTGGCATGTTTCTGGAGGGCTTCTCGGTCTATCGTTCTTACCTGCGCAGTTTCCTCGAGAAGATCCGGGTGACGATGCATGTTTTTCGCGCGGGAGATAACAAATCTGCGGTGGAGCCTTATCTCCGTGACGACATGTCGGAGCGCGAACGCGCCGTGGTGTCTCGATGGATATCCGGTCTTTGGGCGGCTTACGCCGAACTGGCCGAGGCTGGCAGGGATCTACCGCCGGGCGCGCTGAATGCCTTTATTGATAGCTTCGCTGATCAATTGGCGGCGTCGGATAACGACCTCGCGGAGACGCTGGTGGCGGGTGGCTGGATCGATGTTCTCGCAGATCATACCGAGATGAACGATCTACTGGCCGAGCGCGTCGGTGTTACCGATGAGGCGGGCTTGCCGCAAACCGTCGAGTTTGAGCGGTACTTTGAAGATATGAAGCAGCAGCGGATGCTCGCTGAGGAGGGTTTGCCGCTGATTGCGATAGTGCCGGTTGAGGGCACGTTGGTTCCCGGTGAGAGCGAAGAGGGCATGGCGGGTAGCGACACCATCAATGGTTACATCGATACCGCTATGGAAGCAGAGGACATAGCAGCAATTGTGCTCAGGGTGAACTCGCCCGGTGGCAGCGTTTTTGCGTCTGATTTGATCCGCCGCAAGTTGTCGGAGGCGCGTGAGGCAGGCATCCCCGTCGTGGTCTCCATGGGCACAATGGCGGCGTCGGGCGGCTACTGGATTGCGGCAGAAGCGGACCAGATATGGGCGCTCCCGACCACGATAACGGGCAGCATTGGCGCTTTTTCAGCCTTCCCCACGGTAGAAGGCATTCTTGAGTATATCGGTGTGACCGTCGATGGCGTGGGTACGACCTCTTTGGCCGGAGCGGCAAGTTTCGATCGCGGTGTCAGTCCCGAAATGGCGCGCATTATTCAGGCATTGTCCTACAGCGCCTACGACGACTTTATTGAACTGGTATCCCGCGGTCGGGAAATGGCCCCCGAGGCAGTCGAAGAGATCGCCGGCGGGCTAGTCTGGACGGGTGCGGAGGCCGCTGAAATTGGTCTGGTTGATGCCCTGGGGGGACTAGATCAAGCGGTGGCCGCCGCCGCTGCGCTGGCGGGCGTTGAAGAATGGAGAACGGGTCGGACCACTGTGCCGCCATCATTTGAAAGCATACTGTTGGAAGAGTTGAGTCGGTCCTTTAGCGCGGCGCTGCCGCGTGGTTGGGGCTGGACAGAATCTTTGGCGGCGAGCTTCAAGCCGGTGGTGAAAAGCTTGGCAGACTTGCGAGATCCCATGCACATCTATGTCCAGTGTTTGGATTGTGTGCCGGTTCCCTAGCGTGGTGCTCGAGTTCTCGGGAGAAGTCCGGCCTGCAGCGCCCGCGGCGACCTCGATTGTAGTGCGAGAGGCATCCGCGGGTTTAGAGGTGTTACTGCTGCGGCGAAACGACGCCCTAAAGCATATGCCGGGAATTTGGGTATTTCCGGGGGGCAAGGTGGAGCCTGACGACAGCGGCCCTGATGAGATGATGCGTGCGTGCGCGGCGGCTTGCCGGGAGTTGGAGGAAGAAGCGGGAATCTCTATGCCTCCAGGCGCAATGACGCCGTTTTCCCACTGGTTAACACCCACCGTCGTTAAGCGCCGCTTCGCCACCTGGTTTTTTCTGACACGGGTGCCCGACACGGTGAGGGTTACTGTCGATGGCCAGGAAATTGTCGACTACCAATGGTGGAAACCCGAGGAGGCAGTTGCGGCGCACCACGGTGGCGCGCTGCCCATGACCCCTCCTACGCTGGTGTCGCTGCACGACATCGAGACATTGGCAAGGACGTCGTCTCTGGAAGCGGCTGTCAATGATCGCGCACCACCCTGTTTTTTTCCGAAAGTGGTTAGGGAGGTTGATCGCATGGTCTTTTTGTATCCGGGTGATGCCGCCTATGACAGTGGTGATCTCGACCAAGTGGGCAGCGTCCACCGCACAATCGGCACAGCGGGTATCTTTAGTTACGTGCCAAAAGCAGATGGCGCTGAGGGTAATGTTTTGGCGCCGACACCTTAGCGGGGTGTGTGCTGCCCGTCTGAGGTCACAGTAACCACTTGCCTCCGGGTACGCGTGGCAAAGTAGTTTTAACCGCCTCATCATAGATGGATCGCACGCTCCGGTCGCTGCGTGCTTCCTGGCGGCGTGAGATCATCGTTATCGGAAAAAGGTAGACATCGGTTCCTCGATAACGGAGCGCTCTCGAGCGTCCTTTGCGGTCGCGGTAAACCACCCACGTCATGTCCAGTCGCTCTGCCAATAGATCCCCCAGCACCACCCCCATTGCTTGAAGGTTGAGCGTGTCGTCATTGGCGATCAGCCGATCATCAATTATGCGCTGCAGCGTATCGAGATCCCGATCCTCCTGGCCGGAGAGATTTCTCCCCAGCCGATTGGCCAGTTGCGCAACCCGCTGCCGCTGATCCGCCATAAACTGCTTATCGATGCTGGTAAGGGGCTCTATGATGAGTTCCAGCTCGGTGCCCTGTGAGAAGCTGTCGCTCGACCCTAGTAATAGGGTCATTACACACAAGAGTAATACCGTCCCCGAATGGGGAAGGCAGGATTGATGTGCACGCCGAGGTTGTGAAACTTGGTCTGAAGTGGATAATTGCGGCTCCATGATCTTCTGTCCTTGTCCCTTCGGGGGACTCCCGGAGTAATTCGATGATAACCGGAAGTATTGTTGCGTTGGTAACGCCCATGCACCCAGACGGTGCCATCGACTGGGCGGCGCTTGCGCGACTCATCGAATATCATATTGAAGCCGGCACAGCGGCGCTTGGGGTTGTGGGTACCACCGGCGAGAGCCCGACGCTGACGGTCCCTGAGCATTGCGAGGTTATTCGTTTTGCGGTGGAGCAGTCGGGTGGAAGGATTCCGGTGGTAGCAGGAACTGGTGGGAACTCCACCCATGAGGCGATCGAGCTGACCGTGTCGGCCGCAGAGGCCGGGGCGGATTATTCCCTTTCGGTTACCCCTTACTACAACAAACCCACCCAGCAGGGTCTGTTTGAGCACTTTCAGGCGGTCGCTCGATCAGTGAATCTGCCGATTATTCTGTACAACGTGCCGGGCCGCACAGGCTGTGACCTGCTGAACGATACCGTGGTGCGGCTGAGTCAGGTTGATAACATTGTGGCAATCAAGGACGCGACGGGAGATATCCAGCGGGGAAAGGAATTGATACAGGCTGTGCCCGACGGATTCGCAGTGTTCTCAGGTGACGATGCCACGGCGCTTGAACTGATGCGTCATGGGGGTAGAGGCAACATCTCTGTGACCGCTAACATCGCCGCGGCAGATATGGCTGCGCTTTGCCGTTGCGCCGTGGCGGGAGATTGGGACGCCGCCGAAGCGATTAATCGGCGACTGGCTGACCTTAATCGGTTACTGTTTATCGAGTCCAATCCCATTCCCATTAAGTGGGCGATGGTTCGGCAGGGTATGATGGACAGCGGTATTCGGCTGCCGTTAACGCCGCTTTCAGAGGCGCATTGGGAGACGCTGGCGAAGGCACTGGAGGCTTATTTTTCGTGATCCGCGCAGGTAGTGTCATCGTGATTGCCCTGACCATGTCGGGGTGTAGCTGGTTTTTCGGCGAGGAGGGGCTTTTTCCGGATAATTCCAGCCGCTATCAGTCTGCGTCGGAGCTGCCGCCGATTGATGTGCCTCCGCACTTGACGACCGACGCCATCCAGCCTGATTATCCGGTGCCGCCGGTGGCTGCCAGTGCGCAGCTGGCCTCCCAGTTCGAAACGCCCCGCCCGACACCGCTCACGGCGAACAATCAGGGTGATTCGGTGCGTATTCAGAGCCTCTCTGGAGAGCGTTGGGCGCTGGTCAGTGTCGCCCCGGGGCAGCTATGGCCTCAGGTCAGGACATTTTTGACCACCAGCGGTATTGGTGTTGCTGCCGTAGACGCCGAAGAAGGTCTCATTGATACCCAGTGGTTTAAGCTAGAGGAGCAAGCACTCGCGGTGCGCTTCCGCTTTCGCGTCGATACGGGGGTGCAGAGGAATACGGCCGAGCTACACGTTCTGCAGCAGAACAGGAGCGCAGAGGATGTCAGTTGGCCCTCTCAGTCTGATGACGATGATCTTGAGCGCAAAATGCTGCAGGACATGGCGCAATACCTCGCCAACAGCGCGGATTCAACGCCGATATCAATGATGGCGGATCGCGCCATGAGTGACTCAGGTCGTATCACGCTCGAGGATACAGAGACAGTGACCCGCATCCGACTGGAATTGCCCTTTGATCGTGCTTGGGCCTCCGTGGTGAAGGGGACCGAAGACGCCGATTTCGTTATCGATGACCGCGATCGCAGCCAAGGCATCCTCTATGTCACTTTCGCCGGTCCGCAAGACGAAGAAGAAAGTGGCTGGTTTGACTGGTTGTGGGGGGGTGAGGATGACCATCCGCTGGCGGGACATCGCTATCAAATTCGCCTGAACGCGGCTGGAGAAAAGGTGATTCTCATCACGTTGCTCGGCCCCGAGGGAGCGTTTGTCGACCGACGTGAGCAGCAGGCATTGCTGACCCTGCTAAGGGGCAACATTACCTGATGCGGATTGCGTCCCTCGGCAGTGGTAGCAAGGGGAACGCGACTCTGGTCGATACAGGGGAGACCCTGATCCTTATCGACTGCGGCCTGCCCAGAAAAGAAATTGAAATTCGCCTGGCCGATCGCGGTCTCTCGGCGGGTGACGTCGATGCCATTCTTGTTACCCACGAGCACAGTGATCACTGTCGCGGTGTGGCAGCGCTCTCAAGAGCGTATGGCCTTCCTGTTTTTCTGACTGCGGGTACTGCAAGTAACCCAAAACTCGATGGATTGCGCCGCGGGGTGATTATCCGGCCCGGTGAACGATTCGATGTCGGGGACTGTCATATCGCTGCAGAGCCGGTGCCCCATGACGCCCGGGAGCCGGTGCAATTCTGCTTCTGGTCGGGGGCGTTGAAACTGGGTGTGCTGACAGATCTCGGTAGTATCACGCCCCACGTTATTCAGGCGTTTTCGGACTGCGATGCATTGGTGCTAGAGTTCAATCACGACCCCGTCATGTTGACTAATGGGCCGTATCCGCGCTCAGTCAAAGCGCGGGTGGCGGGTGATTATGGCCATTTGGCGAATGCACAAGCCCGATTATTTCTGGATCACGCAAATACGAATAAGTTAAAACTGTTATTTGTGGCGCATATTAGCCAGCAGAACAATTCGCCAAAGCTGGCTCAGGCTGCGCTTGCGGATTGGTCTGGACTGCATTCCTGCGAGGTGATCCATGCCACGCAGGAGATGGGGTTTGATTGGTTTGATTTATCAGTTGCCCCGAAAAAAAGCCGGGCTCCTGCTCAGTTGTCCTGAGTTGGTGGCAGATGCTTCCATCGTCGGTTTGACCACAGATAACTCTCGGGCTCTTCACGGATGGCCTGCTCCGCGGCTCGAATATAAGCTTCTATGATCTGCTCTTCCGTCATCTGACCCGGCGTCTCGACAATAGGTAGCAGGGAAAGGTGGTATTGACCGCGGGACTTTCGCCGACAGCGGGCGAACATCACTGGGAACCCTGTGAGTTGCGATATCGTCGCCGGACCCAGAAAAAACCCCGTGGGCTGGTTCAGCCATTCTGCCCAGTAAACGTTGTCCCGAGCACCGGGAGACTGATCCGCCAGCAACACCAGCGCCCTGAAGCGGCGTCGATTTTTGAGCACATTTCGGGCAACCTTTTCCATCAAAATCGGTTCGCCTCCGAATCGGCTTCGAACTTCATACGCGAAGCGCTCGGCCCCGGGGTTGCGCAGGCGTTTGTATACCGGGTCAATGGCGATGTCGCCGTGAGCATTGGCGGCATGCATCATCCATTCCCAGTTTCCCTGATGAATGGTCAGCACGATAACTGACTTGGCGCGACTATCGGTCATTCTTTCCAACGCTTCGAAACCCTCAACGGTGACACGTTGCTTAAAATCAGTCAGTGTCATTTGAGAAGCGTGAAGGATCTCCATTGTGACGTCGGTAAATTGGCGATAAAAACGCTGAGTGATATCGCGACGCCAGGCCGGGTCCCGGTCTGGAAAAGCGTTCTTGAGGTTGGTGTCGATAACGGTGGTGCGGTAGCGGAACACCCGGTGCAAAAAAAATGCTGCCACCCGTGCCAAGGCATATTTGAGAGGCAAAGGTAGCAAGGCCATCGCCTTATATAGCCAGTAGGTCATGTCGCCTTGCAGTGATCTGGCAGGGAGAGTTGCATGCTTGGGGGAATCTTCTCGGACGACGGACATTGTAGTCTGGGGTTATCCGTGAGGTCGAGGTATGTCAACGCCGACAGGCGTAAGACAGGAACTGGGTCGACGATATCGTTGCCATCAAGCCATAGCTGCTGCAGCGCAGGTAGTCGCTCCAGCGTGAGTAAGTTCCTGATGTCGTTCCCACTCAGCTTTAACGACTGTATGCCACTGAATTGTTCCAAACCAGCCAGAGAAACAATGCCTGCATTACTGCAATTCAGCTGCTCTAGCGATTTGACTTCGGTTGCCTGAAGGTCCAGCGCGGTTTGCTCGATGCAGGCACGGAGGGCCGGGTCCTCGACCCCCTCTGCTTGCAGCAGCGGCTCGGGCTGGTAGACGGGCAGGTCATTGATCGTGATGTCGTATTGACCTAGTGGGGTGCAACCAGCCGTCAGAACCAGGCCGACAATCAGTCGTGCAGCAGCTAACCCTTCACGCAATTGGCTCATATAATGACTTTAAGCGGCACCCGCGCAGTCAATCATGGCAACTCACTCAATGCAAACCATTGAAAATGATGATCACCCCGCAACGGAAGGTTGTATTCCGGTCGTCCCCGTCAAGGGTGAGTCAGCGGCGCGGGCGCGTGCGGCCGCCAAGGCGCTCGGCTGCGACATGCTTGAGGGCGGAGCGTTCTCCTCACCTTATCTTGTGGTTAGCGAGACCGGAGCATGGTTAGAGATGGCGGGAAGTCAGGTACGCATTGCCTTTGATTCGGCGACGATGCTTCATCGACGGCGCGGCGGCCAAAATGAACTACTCGGTAGGGCGGTTGGAGTAAAGGCCAGTCGCCAGCCCTCGGTGTGGGATGCTACCGGGGGATTGGGCCGGGATGCCTTTGTTCTCGCAGATTTGGGTTGCCAGGTGACCTTGTGTGAGCGGGTCCCCGTTTTGGCTTGGTTGCTACAGGATGCGGTCAGCGCTGCCATGGTGAGCGGGCATGATCAGGTTCGTGCTGCCGCTGAGAGAATGACGATCCGCCATTGCGACAGTCGACAGTTGCAGGCACTTGCGAGCGATGTGATTTATCTCGACCCCATGTTTCCCGAGCGCAAAAAAAGTGCCGCTATCAAGAAGGAGGCGGCCATGCTGCAACGTCTGGCGCATACAGAGGATGATGCTCAAGCATTGTGGGAGTGGTCGTGGCGGCAGCCGGTGTCGCGAATTGTAGTGAAAAGGCCCCTACGGGCGCCCATATTGGGTTCGCAGAAACCCTCCCATACGTTGAGAGGAAAATCAGTCCGTTTCGATGTATTCGTCCGGCCACATGACAACACGCCGATCCATCAGACAGGAGAATAGAATGGCGGCCACGGGTTTTTGGATCGGGGTTGAATCGATGACGTTGGCGGCATTAACCGAAGCGGCAAAGCATCCGCATCCGGTGTTCTGTGGTCGATTAGCGGCTGAGAACTCGCCACGAGCTGAACTTGAAGCGTCTGGTGTAAAAGCAGAGTGGCACGATGTTGCCCTCGATACCCCTGTTGGGCAGGGTTGCCTGCTCGACCTGATGCGCCAAAGAGTCCCGATCGAGCGCGTGGTTTGGGCGCTTCCTACGCTACCGAATGCTCAATTCAGGGGCGCCGACGCCATGAGCGCCCCCCTGGACACGGTGCTCGCAGCCTCCCGCGAGATCACCGAGGGCTTGCTCGTGATGATCCGGGGTGCCGAGGCGCTATTGGAGCCCGGCGTCGGCGGGGGCATGACCGTGTCATACGACGATCGGGATGAGCCTGTGACGCCGTTGGCAAAAGGCCTTATGGCATTTGTCGAGACAGTTGTCTCCACCGAATCCCAGCGATGGTCGTCGCTGGGGTTGTCACTAACCCTCGGGTCCGTCGGCGCAGTCGAGCAGTAGCCGCTCCAGGATGCCGCGATAGATTTCGGTCAGTCGAGGCACGTCTGCCAGCTTTACGCGTTCGTTGCACTGATGAATCGTCTCGTTAACATGGCCGACCTCGACGACCTGCGTGCCGCCGGGCGCAATAAACCGCCCGTCTGAGGTGCCACCACCGGTCGAGACAGCGGGTTGAGATCCCGTTACGGCCTCGATACTGCATGTCACCGCGCTGAGCAGCGCACCCGGCGTTGTGAGAAAAGGTTCGCCGCTCAGAGACCAGTCAATGTCAAAGCTGAGGTTGTGTTGTTTGAGGAGGGTTTCACAGCGTTCGCGAATCCCGTCAGCGGTAACCTCTGTGCTAAAGCGCACGTTAAACAGCACTTCAAGACTGCCGGGAATCACATTGGTCACGCCCTGCCCGGCCCGAATAGTCGAAATCTGTAGCGACGTAGGATCAAAAAAATCGTTTCCGGCGTCCCAGGCTTCATTCACCAGTGCATTGAGGGCGGGGAGGGCACCGTGAATCGGATTATCGGCCAGATGGGGATAAGCGATATGGCCCTGTTTGCCGTGGATCACCAGTGTCGCGTTGAGGGAGCCGCGGCGGCCATTTTTCACCAGATCTCCCAGCTGCCGTGTGCTTGAAGGTTCTCCCACGACGCACCAGTCAATGCTTTCTCCCCGAGCGGCGAGCGCTTCCATGACTTTTACGGTGCCATCTTTGGCTGGTCCTTCTTCATCCGATGTGATGAGAAAACCGATGCGACCTGAGTGGTCCGGATGCTCGCCCACGAAGTTTTCGCAAGCCACTACCATGGCGGCCAGACTGGCTTTCATATCGGATGCGCCGCGACCCACCAGGTCGGATTCAATTGTCGTGGCCTGAAAAGGGTCAGACTCCCAACTCGCTATGTCGCCGGGTGGAACAACGTCGGTATGCCCCGCAAAGACCAGCAATGGCCCTTGGCCCCCGCGGGTGGCCCACAAATTGTCGACGTCACCAAAGCGCATATGCTCGACCGAAAATCCGACACGCGCGAGGCGCTCTCCCATCACCTGCTGGCAGCCAGCGTCATGCGGCGTCACCGACGCTCGCGCAATCAGGAGCCGGGTTAATGCCAGCGTCGGATCGTTTACTTCAGTTGTGAGCATGCAATATCTCGTTGAGTTCTACGGCGCTTTTGTTGGTCAGACACTGCACAGCACCACTCATTGAGTGGCGACGGAACAGCAGATCGGATCGTCCAGCGAGGGATCTCGCTGAGACAGTTTCAACCACTTGCTGTTGATCATCTAGCAAGCTGACTTTTGTGCCTGCCGTGACAAAAAGTCCGGCTTCAATCGTGCAGCGATCCCCCAGCGGGATGCCCAGACCTGCATTCGCACCAATCAGACACTCTTTGCCCACAGAAATAACAATATTGCCGCCACCTGACAACGTACCCATCGTTGAGCACCCGCCGCCCAAATCAGAGCCAGCACCCACCCAGACTCCAGCAGAAATTCGACCCTCGATCATTCCCGGTCCATCGGTACCCGCATTGAAATTGATAAAACCCTCGTGCATGACGGTGGTGCCTGCGCCGAGGTAAGCGCCGAGTCGAACCCGCGCGGTGTGTGCAATGCGAACGCCCTGCGGCACGACGTACTGGGTCATCTTGGGGAACTTGTCGACACTTGATACCTCCAGTATCTCGCCCCTCAGGCGCGCGTCGAGCTGACGTTGGGCCAGTTCGGACAAATCAATGGGTCCCCGATCTGTCCACGCGACGTTGGGTAGTAGCCCGAATAGACCATTGAGATCGGTTTCATGAGGTTTCACCAGTCTGTGGGAAAGCAGATGGAGTTTGAGGTAGGCCGCTTCGACCGATGTAGGGGCGCTGTTGTCTGCTAATGGTGTGGCGATCACCGATTGATTGGTGGCAGTCAACTGCCGCGCAATATCTGCATGGTGCGTTTCACCCATCGCGTCGAGTGACGCAGCGAGAGCCAATAGTTGACCAGAGTCCAGTCGGCCCGAAACGTCCCGCAGGAGCGTCGCACTATCGTCTTTGATATCGGCGATGGGGTAGGGATAAAAGGTATCCAGAAGTTCCCCTTTTGCATTCTCGGTGGCGATACCCAGACCAAATGCGTATAGCGCGTTCATGACGGCTCCTTAATGAGAAAAACGATTGGCGTAATCGATCGCTGTGAAGCCCACCGAGATCTGACCTTTCCAGTCGAGCACGGGTCGCTTGATGAGGGTCGGACGATTTGCCAGCACAGAGGCGGTATCACCTTCATCCAGCACTTTTTTATCGGCCTCCTCCAGTTGACGATAGGTGGTGCTCCGACGGTTAACCAATTGCGCCACACCCACACAAGCGAGCCAACTATTGATCGTTGCCATGCTCGGCGGGGTGTTTTTGAAGTCCACGAACTGGTAATCGATCTGCTGAGTTTCCAACCACGCCCGGGCCTTACGCACCGAGTCACAGTTGGGGATGCCGTAAAGGATGGGTTGTGTCATAGGGCTTGGTATGAAGTTGTGATGGCTAATATGAGGCGGTGCGCTGCGAGTGGCACTGTCGCTTCGGCGCGCAACAGGGTAGCAGAATTCTCTCGTCTCCGTGGTTGGCTTGGCGTTACGCCTTATGGCAACGCTTTGGCTGTTTACGCGCCGGATAACAGGTACGACAGATCTCGCACACCCTCCCATCGCACCCTCTGGCGGTGCAGTGCTCGCGACCATAAAAAATGATCTGCAGGTGTAGCGCATTCCAGCGCGACTCGTCGAAGGCGCGCTTTAGATCCTTCTCGGTTTCAATAACGCTGCGGCCGCGTGTCAGTCCCCAACGTTGTGCGAGTCGATGAATGTGCGTGTCTACTGGGAAAGTCGGCAGGCCAAACGCCTGGGCCATCACAACACTCGCCGTTTTATGGCCCACGCCTGGTAGCGCCTCCAGCGCGGCCATATCGGCAGGGACCTCGCCATCATGTTGCTCGAGTAGTATCGCACTGAGCCGATGGATGGCCTGGGACTTTTGTGGCGATAATCCACAAGGTCGGATGATGCTGCGAATGTCTTCCACCGAGAGTGCGACCATGTCCTGCGGCGTGGCGGCGCGCGCAAACAGTGCGGGAGTAACCTGGTTGACTCTCTCATCGGTACATTGCGCGCTCAGTAGCACGGCGATTAACAGGGTATAGGCGTCGCGGTGATCAAGGGGAACCGGCGTCTCGGGGTACAACGTTTGCAGTCGATCGTCGATGTAGGCGATGCGCTCGGCTTTGTTCAAGTTTCCCGACGCCATCTCACCAGCCTTGCTGCAGGTTGTTTGCCATCCGCTCAACCGCCTCGACGCAGAGCTCACGTTCGGCAACCAGCGCAATTCTTATGCGCATGGCGCCCGGATTACCCTCTGGGGTATCTCTAGCCAGGTACCTCCCTGGTAGCACACTCACTCCGGTGCGATGCCACAGCTCACTGGCAAACGCTTCGTCGTCGATAGGCGTCTCGGGCCATAAGTAAAATCCAGCATCGGGAACTGGCGTTGTCATAACCTTCGAGATGATAGGTAGCACTGCGTTGAACTTGTCTCGATATCGGGCGCGATTTTCTACCACATGGAGTTCGTCGGACCACGCCCACTCACTGGCGACTTGATGATGAGTTGGCATGGCACATCCATGATAAGTTCTGTAGCGGCGGAACCGCTCGATCCAGCGACTGTCTCCGGCGACAAATCCCGAGCGCAGACCGGGAAGGTTTGATCGTTTGGAGAGACTGTGGAAGCAGAGGCAATTGCGATAGTCCGCGACACCCATCGCGGCGGCGGCCCCCAGTAAACCGGGCGGTGGGTCGTCCTCGTTCGGGTAGATCTCGCTATAGCACTCGTCGCTGGCGATAACAAAATCGTGTTCCTGTGCGAGCGTGATCAAGTGCTGCAGCTGCGAAGTGGATAGCACGGCGCCCGCCGGGTTGCCCGGCGTGCAGATATACAGTATCTGGCATGCCTGCCACTGGTCTGGGGTGATCTGGGAAAAATCGGGTGTAAACCCGTGGCGATCGACACAGTTAACGAAGAGAGGGGTCGAGCCGGCCAGCAACGCGGCGCCCTCGTAGATCTGATAGAAGGGGTTTGGCGAGATCACGGCACCCGGCTGGCCCTGGGTAACCACCGTCTGCGCGAGCGCGAATAACCCCTCGCGTGTGCCATTGAGGGGAAGCACCTGCTGATCCGCATCGACCGTGATCAAAGAGAATCGCTGCTCAAGCCAACGAGCAATCGTTGTGCGTAAGGAAGCGCGGCCAGCGGTCGTCGGATACTTGCCCACCAGCGCTGCGTGCTCGGCTAAGAGGTCTGTCACTCTGAGGGGTGGCGGGTGCTGCGGCTCTCCGATAGTCAGTGGAATAGTCTTGATATCAGCGGGCGGTGACCCTCGTAACAGGGCGTTGAGCCGCTCAAAAGGGTAGGGCTGCAGCGCCGTCAACCCGATATTCAAACAGCGATCTCCACCACGGCTTCGCGCTGCTGTCCCGACGTCATCTCTTCGAGCAGCTCGCCCTCGAGTCGCGAGATCAGTGATTGATCCTCGAGGGAGCGACCGCTGTCATCGGAGAGAAAAAAGATATCTTCAACCCGTTCGCCTAAGGTCTGGATTTTGGCGCCCTGCACGGTGACACCATGGCGTGACAGCACGGAACCAATCCGCGCCAGCAGTCCCGGGCGGTCCGCGGTACTGATTTCCAAAGTAGTGAGGCCGCTTAACTCATCCTTGGAGAAGTGAATTTGCGTCGGAATAGTGAAGGCTCTCACCGTTCGCGGCATGTGTCGGGTCACGGTTTTCGCTGCGGGTTGTAGCAAGTTATGTTGGATTGCTTGGCGAATCTCCCGGAACGTATCAGGGTGCGGGTCGAGAGAGCTGCCATCGCTTTGCAGCACGTAAAAAGTATCGAGCGTGCTGCCATCATCGTCACTGTAAATGCGGGCGTCGTGGACACTGAGGTCGAGTGTGTCTAGCGCGGCGCAAATTTTGGCGAAAGTATTCGCCTCGTCTCGGGCGTGGACGAAGATTTGCGTGGCATTACCGATGGGTGATTCTCCGGCTTGCCGCACAAGAACAAGGGCACCATCTGCCAGATCGTGATCCGCAATGGCTTCGGTATGCCAGGCGATATCCTCGGCGCGCTCTCTGACGAAGTAATCGTCGCCCCGCGAACTCCAGAGATCGGCCAATTCATCTTCGAGAAATCCGCGATATTCCAGTGCCTCAGCGGCGGCGCGTTTGGTTGCCCGGATGACCTCTTCTCGGGCGATGGGGTTCTGCAGACCGCGACTCAACGCCCGACGGGTCTCGGTGTAAAGCTGGCGCATCAGCGATGACCGCCATGCATTCCACAGTTCAGGGTTGGTGCCCGCAATGTCGGCAACGGTGAGGGTATACAGATAATCAAGGCGTTCTTGTGTGCCCACGATCTCCGCGAATCGCTGGATTTCCTCAGGGTCCGAGATGTCCCGTCGCTGGGCGATATGGCTCATTAGCAGATGATTTTTCACCAGCCAGATAATCAATTCTGTATCGGACGCCGCCAATTTATGTTCATGGCAAAAGGTCTCGGCATCGACCGCGCCCAACTCCGAATGATCTCCACCGCGTCCTTTGCCAATGTCGTGGAACAGCGCTGCAATATAAAGGAGTTTCGGATCCCTGAGTCTGCGGGCAATTCGGGTGGATACCGGAAAGCGGTCGGTATAGTCAGCACGCATGAACCTGCGGGTGTTGGCTATAACTTCCATCGTATGGGCGTCTACGGTGTAGGCGTGGAACAGGTCGAATTGCATCTGACCAATGATCGCGCCGAACGCAGGAAGGTAGCGTCCCATCACCCCATGACGCGACATTCTGCGCAACTGTTTGGTCATGTTATGTGGTACGCCCAAAATTTGCATGAATAGGTCGCGATTGACCTCGTTGGCACGAAATGGTTCGTCAATTAAATGCGCATCTCGGCGAATGAGGCGTTGGGTGTTGGGCTCTATCCGATCGACCAACGGATCATTGCCAATCAGCACGAAAATGCGCAGCAAATTACTCGGATCCTTGGCGAAAACTGCGTCATTTCGAGCGCGGATCCGCCCCTGCGCCACCTCAAAATCGTCATCTATCAAACGCAAGTCTGAATCAGGTTGATCTGATACCTCAGAGACCCGATGTTCAAAGACCTCGATCAGTAGTTCGTTTAACTGGCTCAGTGTTTTCATCCAGCGGTAATAGACCTGCATGAACTGCTCTACCGCCAACTTGTCGCCGTCAATCATTTGCCACATGGCTGCCAGCTGTTTCTGATGATCGAATAACAATCGGTCCTCGGCTCGGCCGGTCATGCTGTGTAACGCAAACCGCACGCGACTGAGAAACTCTTTACCCTGATTCAGCTGATCCAGTTCGATATGACTCAGAAAATCGGGTCCCTCGGCACTGGTAAGGCTTTGCTTGAAGCATCGCAAGGTGATCCATTCGATGACCTGTAAGTCTCGTAATCCGCCAGGCGAGCTCTTGATATTGGGTTCCAGCGCATATTCAGTATTGCTGTACTTATCGTGCCGGCTCTCCTGCTCGCGTAGCTTGCCGCGAATGAATTCTTCTGGCCGCCACATGTGATCAGTGTCGGTGATCGCCTTTAGCTTGGGCTCGAGGGTGGCGTCACCCAACAAATGCCGGGACTCCATCATTGTGGTCACTACGGTAAGGTCTTCCCGAGCCAGCGCCTCACATTCTTCAAGCGTTCTGACGCTGTGCCCAATTTGTAATCCGGTGTCCCACAGGCTGGCGATGAACCCCTCAACACAATGTATTGCGTCGTTTGGCAATGCCTCTCGCGACAGGATCAAGATATCGATATCTGATTGCGGGAAGAGCTCTCCTCTGCCATATCCGCCGACCGCAATTAGGGCGATGTCAGACAGTTCTCCCACATGCTCCGTCCACAAATGTACCAGTACGGCGTCTACCACTCGGCTGGCTTCTTGCAATAGAGGCGTTACCGACTGGCTTGGTTGGAATGCCTCAGCCAGAGTTTCTTTTGCACTGCTGAGGAAGGCGCGCGTGGCTTGTGCGCTGGTCGTTTTTTCGTTGATAAAGTGTGTTAGACGCGGAATGTCGACGGCGGATGGTTGTTTAAAAGGGGAGGGTTTCATCGCGCCTCCGCGTGAATATTTCGCATCCCGATTCAGTTACACCAATGGTGTGTTCCCACTGTGCCGACAGCCGGCCGTCGCGGGTTGTCACAGTCCACCCGTCTCGTGCGTTCAGTTTGGTGTAGCGTTTACCCGCATTGATCATGGGCTCAACCGTAAAGGTCATACCCGGCTCTAGACGCAACCCGGTGCCTGCTCGTCCGTAATGCAGCACCTGAGGCTCTTCATGGAAAACCTGCCCAATACCGTGGCCACAGTATTCTCGTACCACCGAATAGTAATTGGCTTCGGCGTGTTGCTGAATTACCGCGCCTAGATCACCCAGCGTTGCGCCGGGTTTGACCAGCGCCAATGCCTGATAAAGGCACTCCTGCGTCACCCGCACCAACCTTTCGGCGTGGGGTGCAACGTCCCCCACCCCCAACATGATGCTGGTATCACCATGCCATCCATCCTTAATCACAGTGACATCGATGTTGATAATATCGCCGCTGCGAAGCTTTTTGCTGTCGGATGGAATACCGTGACAGATTACCTCGTTAACTGAAGTGCATATCGACTTGGGAAATCCCTTGTAATTGAGCGGCGCAGGAATGGCGTGTTGCACGTTGACGATATAGTCATGACAAATGCGATCTATCTCACCGGTGGTCATACCAACGGTCACCTGCGGGGCGATCATTTCCAGCACTTCTGCCGCCAGTTGGCCCGCTAGGCGCATGCCATCGAGCTCAGATTCGGTTTTGGGCTTCACGGGCTTCATCGGGGCGCTATTCAGTTTGGACGTCTGCTTCGTCGGGCGAAGTGTAACCGACTCTGATGCGCATTTGTGGGGCGCTTTCCCCGGAAAGGCTGCTGTGGTATAAAGCGCGCCGCTGGAGTTACGTATCAGCACAGAGCCTGTCACAGGGCAAATAGCACGCCCCTTTGCTAGCGCGATCCCGGGTGCCGGGTTCCGGTTGGAGTCGCGAAAAGGGACGGAAGGTTAACCCAAACAGAGAGTTTGATTATGACGCAGGTAAGTATGCGTGACTTGCTGCAGGCAGGTGCGCACTTTGGACACCAGACCCGTTTCTGGAACCCCAAGATGGATCAGTACATTTTTGGGGCACGCAACAAAATCCACATCATTAACCTAGAGCACACCGTGCCGGCATTTAACGATGCCCTGAACACGGTCAAGCGCCTGGCGGAAAACAAGAATAAGGTCATGTTCGTAGGAACCAAGCGCGCTGCGGGTAAGATTATTGAAGAGCAAGCCCGTCGCTGTGGCATGCCTTTTGTCAGTCATCGTTGGCTGGGCGGCATGTTGACCAACTATAAAACCATCCGATCCTCGGTCAAGCGCCTGCGCGAGCTCGAGGAGCAGGAGCGTGACGGCACCTTTGCCAAGCTCACCAAGAAAGAAGCGCTGATGCGCTCGCGCATGAAGGAAAAGCTGGAGCGCTCGATTGGTGGTATCAAGGAAATGTCTGGCTTGCCTGATGTCTTGTTCGTTGTCGATGTGGACCACGAGCGCATTGCGGTGACTGAAGCCAATAAATTGGGAATCCCGGTGATTGGCATCGTCGACACCAACAGTGATCCCGATGGCGTGGATTATGTAATTCCGGGCAACGACGACGCCATTCGCGCAATCAAGCTCTATGTCGCCGCAGTGGCTGATGCCGTGATCGCGGGCAAAACTCAGGCGGGTGAGATGGTTGCCCCCAGCGAATTTGTCGAAGTGAAAGAGCCCGAGCCGGCGGACGAAAAGGCAGATGTTGCAGAGGCAGTGAATGCGGCAGTAGAAGCGTCGGCTCCAGAGCAGAGCGCTGAGGTCCCTGCTGACGAGGCGGCTCCAACGCCGGCATCCTGACCCGCTAGAGCGGTCAGCAAGCAATCTTCGAGGGTCAATTGACCCTCGATTCAACGCATTATCTGTCCCCTAGGGGTGATTAACGAGGTGAAATCATGTCTGCTGCATTGGTAAAGGAACTGCGCGAACGGACGGGGCTCGGCCTTCTGGAGTGCAAAAAGGCGTTGGCGGAAGCAAATGGCGACGTCGACGCAGCGATCGAGGCGCTTCGCAAGTCAAGTGGAATGAAGGCGGCCAAGAAAGCGGGCAGGACGGCCGCTGATGGCGTTGTTGCGATCAAGACGGCTGAGGACGGCGCGTTTGCGACCATGGTCGAGGTTAACAGCGAGACCGATTTTGTTGCTCGTGACGAGAATTTCCTCGGATTTGTTGGCGCTGTGGTAGCTAAAGCATTTTCGCAGCGGATTACCGCCGTTGAGGCTCTGGCGGCCGACGATATTGAAGAAGCGCGGCAGGCGCTGGTTCAGAAAATCGGTGAAAACATCAGTGTCAGACGGGTGGTTGCGCATGCCGTTGAGGGTGGCGTGATCGGTGGCTACGTGCACGGCAATAATCGTATTGCTGTTCTGGTGTCGCTCAAAGGGGGCTCAGAGGAGCTGGCGCGCGACGTCGCGATGCATGTGGCGGCTGTCAACCCGCAAGTTGTCTCACCAGCTGATATGCCCGAAGAAGTGGTCGCCAAGGAACGCGAGATTTATGTCGCGCAGGCTGCTGACTCTGGTAAGCCGGCTGAGATTGTGGAAAAGATGGTAGACGGTCGCTTGCGTAAGTTTCTTGCTGAGAACAGCCTAACTGAGCAGGCGTTCGTCAAAGACCCCGACCAGACCGTGGGTAAGTTGGTTGCTGCCGCGGGCGCCGAAGTTGTCAGCTTTACCCGTTTTGAAGTCGGTGAAGGCATCGAGGTCGAGAAAGTCGATTTTGCGGCAGAGGTTGCCGCGCAGCTTGGCAACGGATGACATACCTTATTAACTGCCAACGGCCACGATGTTAAGTATCACCAAGCTTTCTTTGTGATATGACGTTCGCGGGTGGGTAGCATATCGACATGAGAGGATCTCGAGGGGACGCACACAATGGCGGCGGATAAAGTATACAAACGGATTCTGCTTAAATTGAGCGGTGAGGCGTTGACCGGCCAGGAGGCCTTCGGCATTGACCCGCGTATCCTTGACCACTTAGCCCTTGAAATTGGCCAACTGGTGGGCATCGGAGTTCAGGTGGGTTTGGTCGTCGGCGGCGGGAACTTGTTTCGGGGTGCCGCGCTAAATGCGGCGGGCCTCGACCGGGTCACCGGGGACCACATGGGTATGTTGGCGACAGTCATGAATGCGTTGGCCCTGCGTGACGCGTTGGAGCGGTCCAATATCGCGACTCAGGCGATGTCGTCTATCCCTATGAGCGGTGTTGTCGAACATTACGATCGTCGAAAGGCCATCCGCGCGCTTTCCAATGGCGACGTCGTTATTTTTGCGGCGGGCACCGGTAACCCCTTTTTCACGACCGATTCTTCTGCCTGCCTCCGCGGTATCGAAGTCAAAGCAGATATCGTGCTGAAGGCAACTAAGGTGGACGGTGTCTACAGCGCCGACCCCGTAAAAAACCCTGATGCCGTAAAGTACGATGTCCTGACTTACGACGAAGTTTTGGACAAGAAATTGGGCGTAATGGACCTGACGGCAATTTGTCTGGTGCGAGATCATGACATGCCCGTCAGGGTCTTTAATATGTCGCAACGCGGTGCGCTGCTGAGTATCGTGCGCGGTGGAGATGAAGGCACTTTGATTCAGGCGTGACCGATTCTGAGGGGGCTCGAAGAAGAGACATACACGATGATTGAAGACATCAAACAGGAGACGGAAGAGCGCATGGGGAAATCGCTCGAAGCCCTCGCGCACAACTTCAACAAGATACGCACTGGACGCGCGCATCCAAGCTTACTCGACAGCATTCGACTGGAATATTACGGCGCCGAAACGCCCCTCAACCAATTGGCGAACGTGAATATTGAGGATGCGCGCACGCTGAGCGTTATCGCGTTTGACAAGTCCATTACCCCCGACATCGAGCGCGCCATTATGAAATCCGATCTAGGACTGAATCCCGCGACTGCTGGAGAGGTCATTCGCATCCCCATGCCTGTACTTACTGAAGAAACGCGTAAGGGTTACATCAAGCAGGCGCGTGCCGAGGCGGAGTCGGCCAGAGTATCCGTTCGCAATGCGCGTCGGGACGCCCTCGGTATGCTCAAAGATTTATTGAAAGAAAAAGAGATTTCTGAGGACGAGGAAAGACGTGCTCAGGAGGCTGTGCAGAAACTGACGGACAGCTATGTTGCTAGGGTCGAGTCGGCATTGGCGGACAAAGAAACCGATCTGATGGCCATATAACGCGGCGCAGCAACCCCAGTGAAAGCCTCAGACATCCAGCTCCGAACGGTCCCCCGGCACCTCGCCATTATTATGGATGGCAACAACCGCTGGGCGCGTCGGGAGGGATTTCCGGGCGTTGCCGGGCATCGTGCTGGCGCGGAAGTCGTTCGAGACATTGTTGAGGCCTGCGAAGCGCGGGGCATCCGATATCTGACATTGTTTGCTTTCTCCAGCGAAAATTGGGGGAGGCCGAGAGCGGAGGTGCGCGCGCTACTGGCGCTGTTGTCCCGTTATCTCCGCAATGAGGTTGCCAAGTTGCAGTCCGATGGGGTTCAGCTTCGGGTCATCGGACGCCGTGACCGTTTCAGCCCCAGGCTCCAGCGCCTGATTGCAGATGCCGAGGCGGCCACCGCATCGGGGGAACGCGCAACGCTAACCTTGGCGCTAGATTATGGGGGTCGCTGGGATATGAATCAGGTAGTGAGGTCGATCGCTCGCGATATTCAAGCGGGCACGCTAAGCGATGAAGAGATTGATGAAGCATTGATATCATCGCGTTTGTCTACAGCAGCGCTGCCCGATCCGGATTTGTGCATTAGGACGGCGGGCGAGACGCGGGTCTCCAACTTTCTTCTGTGGCAGTTTGCCTACGCCGAATTCTGGTTTACCGAGGTACTGTGGCCTGATTTCGATGCCTCGGTGCTGGATTTGGCACTCGCCGACTATGCGGTGCGAGAGCGTCGTTTTGGTGTGCGACCGCTGGTAACCGGTTACTGATTGATGCCTCAGGTCTCCTCGATGCTCCGGCAACGTGTGATGACGGCGCTCGTTTTGGTAGCAGGCTTTTTGGGCACTCTGCTATTAGCACCTTTCCCTGTGCAAGCGATCATCTTTGCTGCAGTTGCCTCCGCTGGCGTCTGGGAATGGTCGAATCTGGTCGTCATTCGCTCTCCTCTGGCTCGCTCCGCCTTTGCATCGTTAGTACCAGTGACCTGCGCCTTTTTGTGGATCAAGCTCGACCTCGCTGGCAACGGCCCTGTGGTTTTCGGGCAACCTTTGCTGGCGGGTAGTGCATTTCTCTGGTCGGCTGTATTGGTGGGTTTAAAGTACTACCCAGGTGGTGGTTGGCTATGGGGGCAACCCTGGATCAGAGGGTTGATGGGTTGGCTGATGCTGAGTGCAACCTGGTTCGCGGTCGTGTTTTGTTTGCGCTTTGATTACGGGCCGACGGTCTTGTTTTTCATGATCCTGACGATCGCAACGGCGGATATAGGCGCTTACTTCGTCGGGCGCCGATTTGGTCAACACGCCCTTGCGCAAGCCATTAGCCCGGGCAAGACCTGGGAAGGTTTTTGGGGGGGCTTGATTTGTGTTGTGTTACTGACAGCGCTGGTTTGGGCAAACCTGCCCATCTCCTACATGCATTTAAATTTGGGGTCATTGCTGGTCTTGGGCCTCGCCACCGCGGGCGCTTCGGTGGTAGGGGATCTCACCCTAAGCCTCTTAAAGCGGCAAGTTGGCCTGAAGGATTCCGGTTCTTTACTGCCCGGTCACGGGGGTCTGCTTGATCGGCTGGACAGTATCTGCGGTGCCGCTCCTATTTTCGCGTTGGGCCTGCTGTTGGTGGGGTACTGACGCATGAGGCAGATTGCTGTTTTGGGGGCGACGGGCTCTATTGGGCGATCGACGCTCGACGTCATCGCGAGACATCCTGATCGTTATCGGGTTGCCGTGCTCGCCGCTTACCGCTCGGCGGACGAGATGGAGGTCTTGTGCCGACAGCACACACCGCGATATGCGGTCATGAGTCACCCGGATGCGGCGGAAGCTCTCTGCGAAAAATTGCGCGGCACGCCCACTCAGGTGTTGTCGGGGGCTGACTCGCTGGATGAGTTGGTCACAGATCCGGCTATTCATAGCGTAGTCGCCGGCATCGTCGGATTTGCCGGTTTACGTTCCGCTCTAAGTGCCGCGAGAGCCGGTAAACACATTCTGCTCGCCAATAAGGAAGCGTTGGTCAGTGCGGGGGGCTTGTTTATGGAGGCGGTACGCTCGGGGGGAGCAACGCTATTGCCTGTAGACAGTGAGCACAATGCGATGCACCAGTGCCTGCCCACTATGAGCGATGGTCGTCCGGATATGGCTGATGTCGAGAAAATTATCCTGACTGCTTCCGGGGGGCCTTTCCGCGGACGATCTCGGGCGGCACTCGATGACGTAACACCGCGAGAGGCCTGTGCGCATCCCAACTGGTCTATGGGACCAAAGATCTCGGTGGATTCTGCCACGCTGTCGAATAAAGGCTTGGAATTGGCCGAGGCCTGCTGGTTGTTCGACCGGCATCCCGATCAAATCGAGATCGTGGTTCACCCTCAGAGTATTGTCCATTCGATGATCCGCTACCGGGACGGCTCAGTGCTTGCCCAATTGGGTCAGCCTGATATGCGCACGCCCATCGCATACTGTTTGGCGTGGCCCGATCGCATTGATGCGGGCGTCGCACCGCTGGATATTGTTGCTGCGGGCAAGCTGGATTTTGAAGCGCCCGACCTCACGGCGTTTCCCTGTCTCGCTTTGGCGCAGTGGGCGATTACCCGGCCCGGTGGTATGTGCGCGTTTAGTGCCGCCAATGAAATAGCCGTTGCCGCGTTTCTGGCGGGGGACATTCGCTTTACCGATATCGATCGGGTGATCGAATCTGTGTTGCAATCAATTAATTTGATGGAACCCGACACGTTGGATGCGGTCCAACGATTGGATGCAGATGCCCGGGAGGCGGCAACCAACTGCGTTACCCTTATGGCCTCTCCCGAAACACATTTTTGAGCCCGATTTTATGCTGGATACAGTGCAAACCTTGTTGATCGCTTTGGCGACTTTTGGAATCGTCGTGACCGTACACGAGTATGGCCACTTCCTGGTTGCCCGACGCTGCGGCGTTAAGGTGTTGAGATTCTCGGTTGGCTTCGGTCGTGCCCTGTTTAGCTGGCAGGGCCGAGATGGCACGGAATATGTTGTTGCGATGCTTCCCCTTGGGGGCTACGTGCGCATGGCCGACGAGCGGGAAGGCGACCTGGAGGAGGCCGATCTGCCGCGCGCTTTTAATCGACAGCCCGTGCTGAGCCGAATGGCCATTGCCGCTGCTGGTCCGGTGGCTAATTTCTTGTTGGCGGTGCTGGTGTTATGGGGCTTGTTTTTCAGGGGCGAGGCGGGATTGGTGCCGCTGGTTGATATCGTTGAACCGGCGAGCCTCGCCGACACCGCCGGTATTGAGCCGGGGTACGAAATTCTGGCCATAGATGGGCGACCGACGCCAACGGTCTCGGCAGTGAACTTTGCGCTTCTGGAGCGTTTGGGTGATTCGGGCGTGCTTAGGGTTTCGATGAAGTGGCCCGGGTCGGATGCAGCGCGGGAGTCCTCGGTCGACATCGTCCAATGGCTCAAAGGGCAAGAAGAACCTAACCTGCTGGAGGCTTTTGGTGTGTCGATACGAATGCCGCTGGTTATTCCCCGAGTGGGTACCCTCAGCGAAGGCGGGGCGGCCAGTGCGGCGGGCTTTAAAGCGGACGACGTCATTGTCGAGGCCGATGGTGAGCCGATGACCCTATGGATGGATTGGGTGCAGCACGTTCGCGCCCGGCCCGATGTGCCACTGCAAGTGACCGTTGAACGCGCCGGGGTTCGGCAGATGCTGACGGTGACACCCGCCCCGATTGACGCCGGTGGTGAAATCATTGGTTCGGTCGGCATGTCTGTCGCCTTGCCAGAGATTCCCGAGTCACAGCAACGCCACTTTGAGCGTGGACCGCTGGAAGCCCTCGGGGCTGCATTTGAGCGCACTGGTGACCTTGTCGGGTTTACCTTTACCTCCATTTCGAGAATGCTGCAGGGCTTGATTTCTCCCGCCAACCTATCGGGCCCCCTGACCATTGCGCAGGTTGCCGCATCCACCGCGGAGGCAGGGTGGGTTTCTTGGTTAGGATTCGTCGCTTTGCTCAGCGTGTCGCTGGGCGCGCTCAACTTGTTGCCGATACCGGTGCTCGATGGCGGGCACCTGGTGTTCTATTGTTTTGAAGCTCTGGTAGGAAGGCCTCTACCCGAGCGAGTGCAGCTGGTGGGATATCAAATGGGGCTGGTCCTGGTCCTCAGCATCATGGTTTTCGCCCTGTATAATGATGTTTCAAAGTTCTGATTGCGTTTAATGTCCGGCCATTCGACGAAGACACCCGGTACAGCCATGCTGTATCCTTGCGCGGCGCTCCTGCCGTTGCGTTGTAGTGCCGCGGGATTGCTATTGGTCCGCACCAACCAAACTTGTTGAGATACGCTTTGATCACGTCACGCCATTTGCTTTGGTCCTTGATGACTTTCCTGACCTTGACGGGGTGTTGGCAGACGGCGTGGGCGCAGTCCGACCCCTTTGTTATTCAGGACATCCGGGTAGAAGGTCTGCAGCGCATCTCTCCTGGGAGCGTTTTTGCAGCTCTGCCGGTGGGCGTCGGCGATGCTATCGATACCTACGGCATCCGGGCCGCTGCCAAGAGTCTTTTTGCTACCGGCAACTTTGATGATATTTCCATCGCTCGGGATGGTGGTGTTCTGGTGGTGGTGGTCGCTGAGCGCCCCAGCATCAGTGAAATCACTATCGACGGTAACAAGGCAATAGAAACCGAGGCATTGCTGGATGGCTTAAAGGGCGCGGGGCTTGCCGTGGGACAGGTATTTCAGCGCTCCACCCTCGAAGGTATGCAGCTGGAGCTGCAGCGACAATACGTATTGCAGGGCCGATATGACGCGAGCATCGACTCTGAAGTTATTGCCGAGCCTCGCAATCGCGTCTCAATTGCGATCGACGTCAATGAGGGCACTGTCGCCACTATCCAGCACATCAATGTCGTAGGAAACACGATTTTCTCAGATGAAGACCTGATCGATTTATTCGAGTTAAAAACAGGCGGCTGGTTTTCGTTTTTCAGCAGTGACAACAAATATTCCAAGGAAAAACTGACCTCTGATTTGGAGACGCTGTCTTCTTATTACCTCGACCGCGGTTATCTTCAATTTAATATCGATTCGACTCAGGTGGCGGTTTCACCCAATAAGGAAGAGGTCTACATCACCGCTAACGTGTCCGAGGGCAATAAATTCACCGTCAGTGAGGTGGGCCTCAGCGGTGATCTGGTATTGCCCGAAGAGGATCTCAATCGCTTCCTCATCGTTCAGCCGGAGCAAGTCTACTCCCAGCAACTGGTGACGGCGACGGAGGACTATTTGACGCGCCGGTTGGGAAACGAGGGTTATAACTTTGCCAAAGTAACAGGGATGCCCGAGATTGACGAGGATAACAGCACCGTCGTGATGAAGTTTTTCATCGATCCGGGCAAGCGGACATACGTTAGACGTATTAACTTTGCGGGCAATATGACCACCATGGATGATGTGTTGCGTCGGGAGATGCGTCAGATGGAGTCGGCACCGGCTTCCTCGGCGGCGATTGAGCAATCGCGGATTCGTCTGGAGCGCTTGGGCTTTTTCAAGACCGCGCAAGTCGAGACAAGGGAAGTGCCGGGTTCTGACGATTTGATCGACGTAGATTTCAGCGTAGAAGAGCAATCCTTTGGATCCATCGGCGGGAGTCTGGGGTACGCGCAGGATGCCGGATTGATTCTTGGACTGAATCTGCAGCAAAACAATTTCCTGGGGACGGGACGCCGGGTTGGGGTATCGCTGAACTCGTCGCGTTATCAGGACGTGATCAGCCTGAACTACACTAATCCCTATTTCACTGAGGACGGCGTGAGTCGCGGGTTTAGCACGTTTTATCGAAAGACCGATTTGTCAAAGATCAACGTTGCGAGCTACACCACAGATACAGTGGGTGCCAGCATCAACTTTGGTTACCCCATTAGCGAAACCCAGCGCCTCGGCTTTTCTGTGGGAGTGACTGATACCAAGATTACCTCCGGTTCCTATGCGGTTCAGGAAATTGCCACCAGTCCGAAGTTGGCGCCCGAAATCGAGTACTGGTTTTACTCTACGCTGAAGCCCGACGGCACCTATGCCGCCGCGGAGGTGCTGCAGCCGATTGAAACCATCCCTTTATCAGCGTTGTCGCCGCCTGATGCGGAAGGCTTTCTTGACCTTAACGGTAACAAGTACCTCAACTATTCGCTGACGGGTAGCTGGCTGCAGTCAACCCTGAACCGTGGGCAGTTGGCCACCCGTGGGGTCTCGCAGTCGCTGTCGCTGGAGGTGGCAGTGCCGATGTCAGACCTGGAGTTTTATAAACTCAATTACCGTGGGGAGATCTATTTCCCACTGTTTGGCGAATTTACGCTCCATCTGCGCGGTGAGCTGGGATATGGAGACGGTTACGGATCTACCAGTGAACTGCCTTTTTATGAGCACTTTTTTGCGGGGGGCTTTGGCTCTGTGCGCGGTTACGAGACCAATACGCTGGGTCCGCGCAGCACGCCACCGGCGGTCTATGCAGCGAATACGGCGGTAACCGGCGTCGATGAGAATGGGCAACCCACGGAGTTTGGAGGTCCAGACGGAAGAGGTTATGGCTACAGCGTTGATCCGGCGACTGGGAAAATTCCCGTGCAACAGTTCTACAATGAGCCAGATCCTTTTGGTGGTAACGTGCTCATTGAGGGTAGCGCTGAAGTATTGTTCCCGATGCCCTTCATCAAGGATCGCAGCTCCCTGCGCTCGGCTTTTTTCTTCGATGTGGGTAACGTTTTCAACACAAAATGTCGTGAAAATCAGGTGAATTGTTTTGGTATCGACGCGGGCGAATTGCGTTACTCTGTGGGCATTGGTGTGACGTGGTTGTCAGGATTTGGCCCGCTCACATTCAGTTTGGCAAAGCCCCTGAATGCCAGCCCGATTGATGAGAGAGAAGTCTTTCAATTCACCATGGGCCGGGGCTTCTGATGGCAAAAAAATATGGAGATTTTTGGATGAACATAAGAGTTTGGCTGGCGGGCTTGATGTTGTTGCTGCCGACACTGGTGATGGCTCAGGGGCGAATCGCAGTTGTTAACCTGGAGCAAGCCATACTGCAGACTGATGTGGCACAGCAGCGCATGGAGGAGTTCGAGAGCAACGAAGACTTTGCCTCCGATAAGGCGCAGTTTGATGCTTTACGGGCGGAACTCGATCAGTTGGTCAAGGACTTCCAGCGCGATCAAGCGGCTATGAGCGAGGAAGGGCAGGTTGCTGCGCGCCAGAAAATGGCGAGCAAGCAGTCGGACCTTGAGTATGTCGCCAAGAAATTACAAACCCTTCAGACGCAAAACGCCCAGCGAGTGATGCAGGAGCTAGCACCCCAAGCCCAGGAGGTACTGCGTGAGATTATCGAGACAGACCAAATCGGACTGTTACTGCAGCAACAAGCGGTAATCCATGCCGACCTGGGTTACAACATCACGGCTAAAGTGTCAGACAAAATGAATCAAATGGGCGCGGAGTAAACGCCTCATGCCGGCGCTGGGGACGCTTGCCGCGGCTCTGGAGCTGGAGCTGAAGGGGGATGCGAATTACGAGATCGGATCCCTCGCCGCGTTAGAGTCAGCGACGGCGGATAGCCTCACTTTTGTTTCGGAGAAGAAGCACCTGGCCAAGCTGAGCGAGACCTCGGCAGGTGCCGTTATCCTCCATCCCGACTGGTCTGAGCAGTGGCCCGGCAACGCGTTGCTGAGCGAAACGCCTTACATTGCCTACGCCAAAGCGTCGGCTATTTTTGATAATCACCCCGTGGCCAGCGGGGATATCGATACTCGTGCTTTTGTTGCTGGAGGGGTCGAGCTGGGTAGCGGCGTGACCATCGACGCGGGGGCCTGTGTCGAATCCGGTGTCTCATTGGGGGACCGCGTCTGGATCGGCGCCGGCGCTTACATTGGACATGACACCGTCATTGGCGAGGATACTGTTATCAAACCTGGCGTGGTGATTTGTCATGGAGTGATCATTGGTGAGCGGTGTACGATCCACCCCAATGCGACCATCGGTGCCGATGGCTTTGGCTTTGCACCGGGGCCCGAGGGCTGGGTCAAGATAGAGCAGCTGGCAGGGGTGGTGCTGGGTGATGACGTGCAGATCGGTGCCAATACCACGATAGACCGCGGTGCGCTGGAAGATACCGTGGTCGAAGACGGTGCAATTATCGATAATCAGGTTCAAATTGGACATGGCGCACGTGTCGGGAGTCGAACTGCCATTGCCGCCCAGGCTGGGATCTCGGGGAGCACGCGTATTGGCGCGCGATGCATCATTGCTGGGCAGGCCGGTATGGCGGGGCATCTCACGATTGCAGATGACGTCCATATCGGTGGGCAGGGGCGGGTCGCGAGCTCGGTCACCGAGGCGGGGCACTACTCCTCAGGCACTCCGATCCAGCCCTTGCGAGCTTGGTTGCGTAGCGCCTCGCGCTTCACTCAACTGGACCAAATGGCACGACGGATTGCAGATCTGGAAAAATTAGCAGGACTGGATAAAAAAGAGGGAGACGGCGAGTGACGCTCGATATTGAGGAGATCAGACGGCGCCTGCCGCACCGCTACCCGTTTTTGCTGGTGGATCGTGTCGTATCGGTGACGCCGGGCGAGCAGATAGAGGCGTACAAAAATCTTACTATTAATGAGCCATTTTTCGATGGCCATTTTCCTGGGATGCCAGTTTTCCCCGGTGTTTTGTTGCTTGAGGCCATGGCGCAGGCAGCGGGTATCCTAGGGTTTGTCACCATGGATAAAACCCCCGCCGACGGTTCCATTTATTACTTTGTCGGCGCCGACGACCTCCGTTTTAAGCGCCCGTGTGTGCCCGGAGATCAAGTTATGCTTTACGCAAAGATCCTGAGTGAGCGGCGCGGTATTTGGAAGTTCGAAGTAGAGGCGCGCGTGGGTGATGAGCTGGCCGCCGCGGGCACTATTTTGTGCGCGAATCGGTGAAGCGTGATTCACAACACCGCCATCATCGACCCCAGTGCCCGTCTTCATGACTCCGTGCGGGTTGGTCCCTGGACGCTGATCGGACCTCATGTCGAAATAGGGGAAGGCTCGGTGATCGAGTCCCATGTTGTTATCAAGGGCCCCACCCGAATCGGTGCGCGTAATCACATTTATCAGTTTTCGACGGTAGGCGAGGCCACGCCCGATCTTAAATATCGGGATGAGCCCACCGAGTTGTGTATCGGAGACGACAATATCATCCGCGAAAATGTGACGATTCATCGCGGCACCGTTCAGGACCGATCGTTGACTCAAATCGGTGACCGCAATCTCATTATGGCCTACGTTCATGTGGGGCACGACAGCATTGTGGGTAACGACACGATTCTTGTGAACAACACGGCGCTGGCTGGACATGTCGAAGTGGGGGATTGGGCGATTTTATCGGGTTACACCCTCGTACATCAGTTTTGCAAAATAGGGGCCCACAGTTTTAGCGGTATGGGCACCTCAATCGGTAAGGATGTTCCCGCTTTCGTGACGGTTGCCGGCAGTCCCGCAGTGGCTAAAACCATTAATACGGAGGGCCTGCGTAGAAGGGGCTTTGATGCCAGCGAAATTGCAGCCCTCCGTCGCGCATTCAAAATCGTATACCGCCAGGGATTGACGCTTGAAGTCGCCCTTGACCGACTTGAGGTGATGGGGGAGGACACCCCCAGCATTCAAATGCTCATCGACTCCCTAAGGCAGTCGCAGCGAGGCATTGTCCGGTAGTGCCCGATGCGACACTGCGTCTGGGCATGTGCGCCGGAGAAGCCTCAGGCGATATTCTGGCAGGTGCGGTACTGAGAGCGTGGCGGGGTAACTGTCCCGGTATCGATGCCAGAGGAATCGGTGGTAGCGAGATGCAAGCCGCTGGCTTTGTCTCCAGCCACGCCATGGACCGGCTGTCCGTCATGGGTTTCATTGAACCGCTGAAGCGGTTACCTGAACTCCTGAAAATCCGAGGTAGCCTTCTCGACGAGCAGTTGAATTGGGCACCCGATTTATTTGTGGGGATCGATAGCCCAGATTTTAACCTGCCCGTTGAGCGGCGACTGCGCGAACGCGGGATTACCACTGCCCATTTGGTGAGTCCCTCGGTGTGGGCTTGGCGTCGAGGCCGAATAAAAGGGATCCGTGAATCGGTCGACAAGATGCTCTGCTTGTTGCCTTTCGAAGTGGCCGTTTATGAACAGGCGGGCATTGATGCTGTATGCGTAGGGCATCCGCTGATCGATGACCTGAAGCATCTTCCCGCCCCTGAGCAACTCCGGGCTGAGCTCGAGCTGCCCGCTAATAAAAATCTGGTGGCGGTGCTTCCCGGGAGCCGAGAAGCCGAGGTGCGCCACCTGATGCCGGTGTTCGCCCAGACCATGCATCGGCTGCAGAAGCGCGATGCCAGTCTGTCCTTTGTCATCCCTGCCGCCAACATCCACCGTGAAGGGCAGATTCGCGAGATACTCCGCGCATACTCGCTCGATGTTGAGTTGGTTAGCGGCAGCGGCAGAGCCGCAATGGCGGCCAGTAATGCCGTGTTATTAGCCTCTGGGACGGCAGCGCTTGAGGCCATGCTGATGCGCAAACCGATGGTCATTGCGTATCGCATGGCACCTGTCTCCTGGGCCATCCTCTCGCGTATGGTCAAAACGCCACATGTTGGTCTGCCCAATATTTTGGCCGGGCGCGCTGTAGTCCCCGAGCATCTGCAGCACGAGGCGACTGCGGAAAATCTCGCTAATTCGATGATACGTGTTCTGGAAATAGAGGCAGAGCAGCAGATCAACGTGTTCGACGTGCTTGCGGAGAAGATTGGCGGTCAATTCGCCGAACGTACCATGTCGGCATTGCAGTCCATGATTGCTGCGTGATGCAAACAACGGATCTATTTGAGAACACTGTGGGTCACGTGACCGCGGGCGTAGATGAGGTGGGAAGGGGCCCGCTGGCGGGGGATGTGATTGCCGCCGCGGTGGTCCTGCCCGACTACCCGTTGCCGGGTCTGACAGATTCGAAGGCTTTATCTGCAGCAAAACGTCTCGCCCTCTCAGAAATTATTCGTCAGGAAGCGAGATCCTGGGCGCTGGGGCGAAGCACTGTTGCGGAGATTGATCAACTTAATATCCTGCAGGCATCGCTATTAGCGATGCGGCGTGCGGTGGAGGGGTTGTCGATCCAACCCACGTTGGTATTGGTGGATGGAAATCGGCTGCCGCGATGGCCTTATGAGGCGCGGGCAATCGTCAAAGGCGATGTGACTGAACCGGCCATCAGCGCCGCGTCGATTCTCGCAAAAGTCGCGCGTGATGAGGAGATGGTTGCGCTCGACCGGCGTTACCCAGGCTATGGCCTAGCGGCTCACAAAGGATATCCCACCAAAGCGCATCTGACCGCCCTGAGGGCATTGGGCGTGTCACCCATCCATCGCCGTAGTTTCGCTCCCGTGAAGCGCTTGCTGGCAGACCCCGAGGTGGGATAGCGTGACCCCATGAGCACTTTCGTTCACCTCCGACTACATACCGAATATTCACTCATCGATGGGCTGTTGCGAATCAAGCCGACGATGGCTCGGGTTGCCGAGTTGGGGATGCCCGCGGTTGCGATCACGGATCACCACAACTTCTTCGGTCTGGTGAAGGCCTATAAGGCAGCTTCAGAGCTTGGTATCAAGTTAATTGTTGGGGCCGATTTGCACGTCGTTGACCCCATTGACGAGGACCGGCATCACGATCTGTGTTTGCTCGCCCAGAACGACACCGGCTATCACAACCTGATGTTGCTACTGTCACGCGCTTACCAGGAGGGCCAGTATTTGGGGCGACCCCGGTTGCGCCTCGAGTGGATTCGCGATTGCGCTGAGGGGCTCATTGCCCTCTCTGGTGGCCGCCAAGGTGATATTGGTCAGGCTTTGTTGCACGGACGGGAGAAAGATGCCCGCGCTGCGCTCGGGCGCTGGTGCGAGTGGTTTCCAGACCGGTTTTATCTCGAAATCCAGCGCACCGGCCGCGAAGACGAAGAGGATTACCTACACGCGGTTGTGGCACTGGCGGGAGAGTGCAACTGTCCTGTAGTGGCCACCAATGACGTACGCTTCATGCACGCGGGGGAGTTCGAGGCCCATGAGGCTCGGGTGTGTATAGGGGATGGCCGTACGCTGGATGACCCCAGGCGGCTTCGCGCCTACTCGGAGCAGCAATATTTGCGCTCCGCCGAGGAAATGATTTCGCTCTTTGAAGATATTCCCGAGGCAATTGAAAACACCATTGAAATAGCGCGGCGGTGTTCCGTGTCGATGATGCTGGGACAGCCTTTTTTACCGAATTTTCCCGTCCCAGAGGGTGAAACCATAGAACAGTTCCTCAGTCGGCTCTCTCACGAGGGTTTGCTCCGACGGTTCCCCCAGTGGACGCCGTCGGAACTGGAACCCTACAGAGAAAGGCTCGATTTTGAACTGGCAACCATTAATCAAATGGGGTTTCCCGGCTATTTCTTGGTGGTGATGGACTTCATCCGTTGGGCGAAGGAGCATGAAATCCCGGTGGGCCCCGGCCGAGGCTCAGGTGCGGGATCACTGGTGGCGTACGCCCTGGGCATAACAGACCTCGACCCGATGGCTTACGACCTTCTTTTTGAGCGATTCCTGAATCCGGATCGGGTGTCGATGCCAGATTTTGACGTGGATTTCTGTATGGAGCGTCGCGACGAGGTCATCGAGTATGTGGCACAGACCTATGGTCGTCAGGCGGTGTCGCAAATTATTACCTTTGGCACTATGGCGGCTAAAGCGGTCGTGCGCGATGTTGCGAGGGTGCAGGGTAAGCCCTACGGACTGGCGGACCGGATGTCCAAGCTTATCCCCTTCGAAGTCGGCATGACGCTGGCTAAGGCGCTGGAGCAGGAAGAGCAGCTGATGCAATTACTCGAGGATGACAGCTCAGCTCAGGAAATTTGGGATATGGCTGTGCAGCTCGAGGGAGTGACGCGTAACGCGGGTAAACATGCGGGGGGTGTAGTGATCGCGCCCTCCGAACTGACCGATTTTTCTCCCGTGTATTGCGATGAGGAAGGCGGCGGTCTGGTCACCCAGTACGACAAAAATGACGTGGAGGAGGCTGGCCTCGTCAAGTTTGATTTCCTGGGTTTGAGAACCCTTACCATCATCCAGTGGGCGATTGAGATGGTGGATTCTCATGGCCCGACGCCCCTAAACATAGATCTCATTCCCCTGGACGATCCCGAGGTTTTCCGATTGCTACAGGCGGGGGATACCACAGCCGTATTTCAGCTCGAGAGTCGGGGAATGAAGGAGCTGATCAAGAATCTGCGGCCGGACTGTTTTGAGGACATCATCGCGCTGGTAGCGCTGTTCAGGCCGGGCCCCCTGCAATCGGGGATGGTCGAAAACTTTATTAACCGCAAGCACGGTCGTGAGACCATCGCTTTTCCCGATGCGCAGTATCAGCACGAATGGCTAAAACCCATTCTCGAGCCCACTTACGGCATTATCTTGTACCAGGAACAGGTCATGCAAATTGCCCAGGTGCTGGCGGGGTATACCCTGGGGGGTGCTGATCTACTGCGCCGTGCCATGGGCAAAAAGAAGCCAGAGGAGATGGCCCAACAGCGCAGCGTTTTTGAGGAAGGCGCAGCCAAAAAGGGCATTGACCCCACACTGGCCATGAAAATCTTCGACCTCGTTGAAAAGTTCGCCGGTTACGGATTTAACAAATCACACTCTGCGGCTTATGCATTGGTCTCCTACCAGACTGCCTGGCTGAAGACACACCACCCCGCGGAGTTTATGGCGGCGGTGATGAGCTCAGATATCGATAACACCGATAAACTGCTTACTTTCCGTGATGAAGCCCGCCGCATGGGCCTACAAGTTTTGCCTCCCTCGATACAGGAGGGTTTGTATGCGTTTTCCGTGACCCCTGATGGGCAAATTCGCTACGGCCTCGGTGCCATCAAAGGTCTGGGTGCGGGCCCGATCAGCAATATTATCGCCGCTCGAGAGAACGGGGCATTCACCAGCTTGTTTGACCTCTGCGCGCGGACCGATCCGCGAAAAGTAAATCGTCGAGCGCTTGAGGCGCTAATTAAGAGTGGTGCCCTGGATGAACTGGGAGTCGAGCGTTGGATTTTGCTCGCCTCGCTCGACGACGCGATTCGCGCTGCCGAGCAGGTGGCGAATAATACCGCGGCCGGTATGCAGGATCTGTTTGGCGAGGTGATCGCAGCGGGTGAGTCGGCAGATGACCCGTATCAAGAATATCGGCACTCCCGACCTTGGACGCTTACCGAGGTCTTAAACGCGGAAAAAGAGAGTCTGGGTAGTTTTTTGAGTGGTCACCCGATGGAGGCTTTTGAGGCAGAAGTGCGAAAATTCGCCCCGCGGCGTATTCGTGAGCTTCAGGCCAATAATCAGGCAGTGGTCGCCGGTTTGATACTCGATATCAGAACGATCAAAACCCAGCGGGGTCCTATGGCGGTGCTCACGCTCGATGATGGCTCGGGACAGATTGAGGCCACGGTATACAACGACGTGTTCACGGAGCACCGTGATCTCTTGCAAAAAGACCGTATTGTGCTGCTCGAGGGGCGCCTGCAAGTCGATGACTTCAATGGAGGCCTGGCCATGCGGACTAAGACTGCGCGCTCTTTGGAGGAAGCCAGGAAGGCGAGGGTGTCCCAGCTGCGCTTGAGAGTGGCGAGCCATCGGGTTGATGATGCCTTCAGCAAACTGCTGGCGAATACCCTGCGTCCTGCAGTGGGTGGTCAGTGCCCTGTAGTGATGGAGTACGTGCAGCCCAAAGGATCTGTTGCCATTCGTCTTGGCGGGGCATGGCAGGTTCATCCCAGCGACGCGTTGCTCGATGAGCTTCGTGTAGCTGTGGGTAACGAGGCGGCTGAATGGGTGTATGAATCCTAGTGTGGCCGCGGGGCTTTTGCTCTGCCTCGTCGGCTGCGGCGTGGGTACGCCCCCTTGCTCTGATGAGAACCGGGTTATTGCGGCTGTCAGCGCCGGCTGCCTGGTACAGGGCGACACCGGCACATTGTTGGTAAGGGACTGGCGCGGCAAGCTTGCCCTGCCGGGTGGGAGTGTCGCTCGCGATGAGAGCGCACACTGTGGGGCCGAGCGAGAAGTATTCGAGGAGACCGGGTTGACGGTGGTCGCGGGGCAGTTGGCCGCCGTGTTTGATAATGGATTTCATTTGTTCCGGTGCTCCGCCGATCCCGGCGCAGAACCTCATATACTTCGGCCCGCAGAAATAAAAGAGGTCGGATGGTGGCGGCCGGAGCGCGTTGCCGATGGCGAGTGGCGCTACCCCGACCAAGGCGCGATCATCACTGAACTTCTCGCGGTGGAGAGCGCAACCACGCATCTCCCAGAGACGCAGTCGATAAATCAATGACCCCAGGAGACAGGCGATGACCGAAGAATCCCCAAAAAAAAGTTCCCAAGACTCGGGTCAGGAGGCGATCGAAGCTGCGGTTTTTCGCCGGTTGGTGCAGCACTTGGATAGCCGTAGAGACGTGCAGAATATTGATTTGATGAATCTTGCGGGATTCTGTCGTAATTGTTTGTCCAAGTGGTATGCCCAGGCCTCGAGTGAGGCCGGAGTTGAGATGGGTAAGGAGGCAGCGCGCGAGATTATCTACGGTATGCCCTATGACGAGTGGAAGACACGCTATCAGCTTGAGGCAACACCCGAGCAGCAGGCGGCGTTTGCCGCGCAGCAAGCGGGTTCAGCGGGAGAGTAAGTTCAGCACTGTCTCCAGCGACACGACATCGGCGTATTTGGCGTTCATGTCATAGAGATTGGCTTCGTGGGCCTCTGGATCGCGGTCGCCGCAGGCTTCTTTGGGTACGAGCACTTTGTAGTTGTTCTGTAGACCATCCACTGCGGTCGCGCGCACACAACCACTGGTGGTCAGTCCCGTCACTACCACAGAGTCCACAGCGCGGGCTTTTAGCCAGCCATCGAGGTCTGTGCCGTGAAAGCTACTCGCGTGCCGCTTCTCTAGCTGCAAATCGGTGTCCTGAACTGGAAGCCTCGAATCGAATTGCACCCACTCTGAATCTGGCGTGAGTAGGTTCAGTGCCGGCACCCGCGCGCGAAAAACTGTCGCTTCTTCGTCACTTCGATAGATGACCGTCGTGAGTACCACAGGTAAGTCAGCTTCATGAAAGGCGTCCATTAGTGCGACGTTGGCGGCAACAACATCATCGGCTTCTGCACCCAGGGGGCAGGTAGTGTCTGTGAAGCCATTAACTACGTCGACCACAATTAATGCCGGTTTGTTACCGATGCCGGCATCGACTCGTTGTAGCGCTTTTCGTTCCGACATGAGGGGCGTCTCCGGGAGTCTGTGTTCGCTCAGGAGCGCATCATGCGCGATCCGACCGATTTCGTACAGATTGGCAGACTCAGAGGTAGAATTCTGTCTCAGACGGGGTCATTCCCACACTATTGGATTGCGGGCGCGGCTGAATCATACTGGCGCTCCGCAGGGAGAGCATCATGAGCGAGAGAATTAGCATTAAAGAAGTTGCGGCCCGCGACGGACTTCAGGCGCAACCCAAACACTTAACGGTGGAGCAGCGCATTGCCCTGCTGGGAGCCTTGGCGAAGACCGGGGTGCCAGAACTGGAGATCGGTTCGTTCGTCTCGCCAAAGGCGGTGCCGCAGATGGCGGGTACCGACGAGGTTGCCGCTAATTTACCACCCGCATCATTGGCTTACAGTGCGCTGGTGCCCAATATGAAGGGCTACGAACTTGCGATGCGAGCGGGTATTACCAGCCATGCGATTGCGCTCGCTGCGACCGAGCAAATGAATCAGAACAATATTCGTAAAGGCCTTGAGGACACCTTTTTGATGGGTGAAGAGATCCTCGATCGGGCGGCCGCCGAAGGCGTAGCGATCCATGTTTATCTCGCTACGGCCTTTGAGTGCCCCTTTGAGGGCGCGGTGGCAGAAGCACTGGTGCTCGAACAGGTTGAGCGCCTCATGCAGCATCGGCCCGCACGATTAGTGATTGCTGATACCATCGGTGCGGCGAACCCCGCAGCCGTACAGTCCATGATGACCCAACTGGTCGATCGTTATGGTTGCGAGCACCTCGGTTGCCACTTTCACGACACCCGCGCCATGGGGCTCGCCAATGTTTATGCCGCCCTACTGGCGGGGGTGCGGCAGTTTGACGCATCCGCCGGCGGGTTGGGGGGATGCCCTTTCGCGCCGGGCGCAAAAGGCAACGTTGCCACGGAGGACGTGGTCATGTTGTGCGAGTCCATGGGCTACGAGACGGGAATTGATATGCCCAAGCTCTTGGATGCCGTTGCGCTCCTTAGCGAGATGATAGGTGCCCCCCAAGGCGGCCGGGCGCATACCTGGCTCGCCAAGCAGTGCGCGTGAGCTGTTAATGTGCGGGTATCCGATGCCATTGCTGGCCGGCAAAGTATTCGGGCGTTCCTCACTGAAAAGGCCGTCACCGACGAACAGATTGAAGCGTTACTGAACGTCGCGGCGCGTGCGCCGTCAGGGTCGAATATTCAGCCCTGGCATGTTTATGTCGTGCGCGGCGACCGTAAGGTGGCGATCACCGAAGCCTGCTCGGCCCGCTTCCTCAACGGGGATGACGGAGCCTACGAATATCACTATTACCCCCGCGCCTGGCGCGAGCCCTACATCGGCCGGCGTCGGCAGACGGGCTTTGGTCTGTACGGGTTGCTAGGGGTAGATCGACATGATGTTGCCTCAGTGCAAGGCTACCGCGTGCAGAACTATCAGTTTTTTGGTGCGCCGGTGGGTCTCTTTTTTACCATTGATCGTGACATGGAGCAGGGCAGCTGGCTCGACTACGGGATGTTTCTGCAATCCTTTATGTTGGCTGCACGGGAAGATGGGCTTGAGAGCTGCGCCCAAGCGGCCTTTTGCCCCTATCATGACAGCGTCATGCCGCTGCTCGGCGCGCCAGCAGAGCAAATGCTTGTTTGCGGCATGTCACTGGGCTACGCCGACCCAGATGCGCTGATCAATACGTTTCGCACGTCCCGGCTGGATGCTCGGGATTTCATGACGGTCCTTGACTGAGGTTGATCAGCTCGCTCGAGCGACCATTTGCTTGGCGATAATCATCCGCTGAATTTCGTTGGTGCCCTCGCCTATGCACAAAAGTGGCGCGTCGCGGTAGAAACGCTCGATCTCGTACTCCGGTGAATAGCTGTAGCCACCAAAGACACGCATTGCATCAAGGCTGTTTTGCACCGCGGCTTCGGAGGCAAAAAATTTGGCTTGACCGGCCTCGAGATCACAGCGCTCATGCCGGTCATATTTATCGGCGGCCTGATGCACAAGTAGCTCGGCGGCGGCGGCTCGGGTCGACATCTCGGCAAGCTTCAGCTGAATCGCTTGATGTTCGGCGATGGTTTTACCAAAGGTTTTTCGCTCCATGGCGTAGTTGAGCGCCATATTGGTTGCGCCCTTGGCCATGCCGGCACCACGCGCGGCAATGTTGATACGGCCTAGTTCGAGCCCGCCCGCCACCTGCCGGAAGCCTTTGCCTTCTTCGCCACCCACCAGATTTTCGGCAGACACCCGGAAGTCCTCAAAGATGAGCTCAGCGCTATCGATTGAGCGGTAACCGAGTTTCTTCAGTTTCTTGCCTACGCTAAAGCCCTCCCCTTTCTCACAGATAAACAAACTCATGCCGCGGTGAGCCGGCGATGCGGTAGGGTCGGTTTTGGTCAGCACGGCCAGGCAGTTGCCTTTGATGCCATTGGAGATCCACGTTTTCGTACCGTTGAGGACGTAGTCGCTGCCGTCTTTTTTCGCAACCAGTCGAATCCCCTGCAGGTCAGATCCGGCATCGGGTTCGGTCAGGCCAATACCACCCCGGAGTTCGCCGGTGGCAAACTTGGGCAGGAAATGCTCTTTTTGTGCCTCGGTCCCGGCGCGCTCAACGCAGCTGGCCATGATCAGGTGCGAGTTAAAAATACCCGAGGGTGCCATCCAGACCTCGCAGATACGCGAGACGATTCGCGCATAGGTCGAGGCGCTGAGCCCAAGACCGCCGTAAGTCTCTGAGATCGTCGCCCCAAAGAGTCCCATCTCTTTCATTTGCTCCACTAGATCCGTTGGATATTCGTCGGCTTGGTCGTGCTCCCGCGCGATGGGGCGAAGTTCTTGCTCCACCCACTTGTCGATGGTGGCGAGCATTTGCTTTTCGACGGAAGCGTCGTGACTCATGAGGGGGCTCCTGCGATCTTTGAATTAGGGGTTGCGTTTGGGCACTAATATTTGGCGCTCGAACACGCACACTTCGACATCGTCTTGGTTAATACCGCGAGTCAGTACGCTGACGATGCCCGCATTGGGCCGCGACTTGGATTCGCGCTTAGCGAGCACTTCGGTATTGGCGTACAGCGTATCGCCCGGGAATACTGGCGCGGGGAGCTTGATTTCCTTCCAACCCAGATTGGCAATGGCAGCCTCACTCACATCGGACACGCTCATGCCCACGATAATGGCGACGGTGAGCGGGCTCGCTACTAGCGGGCGGCCGAACTCGGTTTCGGCGGCGTATTCTTCGTCGAAGTGCAGCGGGTGCGTGTTCATCGTCAGTAGGGTGAACCAGGCGTTGTCGTGCTGAGAGATCGTCCTGCCAGGCAGGTGGTGATAGATGTCACCCACAATGAAGTCTTCGAAATGGCGACCTTTTTGGTGCGCGTAGCGCGCCCGAGCGCTCATTTTTGCCATGATCAGGTACCTAAGCGGGATAGAATGGGTTGTGGCTTACCAAGATCCATCTAAAATGTCTGGACAATTAAAGTTTGGGGGGTCTGCGGCGCTGATGCAAGCTGAACCGTGGAAAAATGGCGCCCAAAAGGCCGCGCCAACGCGCAGTAGCGGTAAATCAAATGGTAACGCCAATGGCGACGAGGCTGCCACTCGGGTCCCCTTGTACCGTCAAATCTCTGACACGCTGCTCGAAGGTATTCGAGGAGGTAAGTTTCCGGTGGGAAGTTTTCTGCCCGGAGAGCTGGATTTAATCAATCGCTACCACGCGAGTCGACACACGATCCGGGAAGCGCTGCGGGTCCTCGAGGATATGGGGTTGGTAAAACGGCAGCGCGGCCGGGGTACGCTGGTTCTTTCTACCGATGCAAACCCAGCTTTTGTTCAGACAGTGAAATCGCCCTCTGAATTATTCAGCTACCCCGACACCAGCCAGTTTCGATTGATATCGGACCAACGTATTCATGCGGATAAAGTGCTGGCGCGGGATCTCAACTGTGCCGTGGGTCAGGAGTGGGTGCGGATCTCGGGTTTGCGCACGCTTGAGGGCGATCGTTTACCCATCTGTTGGGCGGATGTTTACGTGATTCCCGAGTATGGGTCGATTGCTCAGCGTCTCGGGGGTAGCTCGCGTCCGGTCTATGAGATGATCGCTGAATCCTTCAAGGAGTCGATCGAGAAAATCTCCGTCAGGGTCACCGCTGGTGAGATAAGTGAGCAAAAAGCCAGTGCGCTGGGCGTTGAGCCCGGGTCGCCGTCCTTGAGTGTCTCTCGCTTTTATCAGGGTAATGGCGGGCGTGTGTTTGAGGTGTCCATTTCCGAGCACCCCGCCAGTAATTTCAGCTATACCTTTGAATTTACCCGGGGTTGGCAGACAGCCGATCACTGGTCCTGGAGTAGTTAAATTGACCGACGCTAATGCCACCCCTTTGCGGAGTTTTTTGTTCACGCCGGCGAATCACTCGCGACGCGTCGAGAAAGTGTTTGAGATTGGTGCCGACGCTGTCATTTTGGATCTGGAAGATGCGGTCGCTATCAGCGAGAAGCCGGCGGCACGCCAATGTGTTGTGGATGCGTTCAGTGCGCGCCCAAACAGCGGGGCCAAACACTATGTGCGCGTGAACAGCGTCGATACGCCTTATTGCGAAGATGACCTCAAAGCCACAGTAGGGCCTTGGCTCGATGGCGTCGTACTTCCTAAAGTGGAGTCCCGTGGGTGCCTTGACCGACTCGAGCACTGGCTGGCGGCCGCAGAGGCGGCTCAGGATCTGCCGGTGGGGCAGCTTGATCTCATGCCGATTATCGAAACCGCAGCCGGCGTTGAATCGGCAAAAGCCATCGCCACGGCGGATAGCCGCATTCGCAGGCTGGCCTTTGGCGGCGGCGACTACACGCTAGATCTCAATTACGAGTGGCACGCGGATGAGACGGTATTGGCTTATGCGCGCGCCCGGTTATCGCATGCATCGCGCCTCGGTGATCTCGAACCGCCAGTCGATACCGTGGTACTGCAGATTCGTGACGACGCGCGTTTTCTGCAGTCAGCAGGGCACGGCAAGCAGTTCGGTTTTGGTGGCAAGCTGTGTATTCACCCGAGCCAGGTGCCGCTGACGCACCAGGTCTTTTCGCCCTCCGAAGCTGAAATCGCCCATGCCCGCGCCGTCGTAGCAGCCTTTGAGGCGGCCGAAGCGGCAGGATCTGCGTCTATTCAGCTCGACGGCTATTTCATCGATTATCCCATTGTCTATAAAAGCCAACGGATTCTCGCGCTGGCCGATAAGTTGTCCAAAGACGGATAACCCACGGGTGGGCGTCTGTGCTCGCGTCTTCAGTGGTTATGGGGCTAAAAATCTGTTTCGCACCAGGCTAGTAGTAAACGGTGAGTAGGCTGATATTCGCCTCAACCCGCCAAACACCGACCTGAGCTCATCCGACAACCGCTGGCCGTATCGGCATTGGAGCTGGCTTTGTGTATTATGTCCGGACATTTCCGGAGTGCACCATGCAACCCTCCCACGTGAAACAGCAAGTCGCGCCATTAAGCCGCGCTATTGCCGAGCGCGCGTTGGCGCTCACGGTCGATGACGTGCCCGAGGATATCTGGCGCTACCTCAAGCTGTGTCTGGCGGACGCAGTGGGCATTGCCTTTGCCTCACGGCACTACGACTTTGCGTCAATCTCACTGCAGTCATTGGATAGGTTGGGAAGTGAAGGCACTGCCAGCATCATCGGGCAGGAGCGCAGAGTGGCGCTGCGCGACGCCGCTCTGATGAATGGCCTCCTGATTCACGGGCTGGATTATGACGATACGCACCTGGCATCAGTGGTGCATTGTTCAGCCAGTGCCTTTCCCGCTGCGTTGGCGCTCGCTGAGCACCAGAAACTGGATGGCCGCAGTTTGTTATTGGCGACCCTGATGGCAATTGAAATCGACGCGCTGCTGGGGACGCAGGCGGGGGGAGTGTTTCAGCAGGTGGGCTTTCATCCCACCGGCGTAGTAGGCGTCTTTGGCGCGACCGTGGCCGCGGCGCGGTTATTGGGTGGCGACGAGCAAGCGCTGGTGAGAAGCCAGGGGGTCGCCCTCAGTTTGAGTAGCGGTAGTATGGCGTTCTTGGACGACGGCAGTTGGACCAAGCGGCTTCATCCGGGCTGGGCGGCGTCTGCGGCACTGCAGGCGGCGTCTCTTGGCGTCAGCGGTTTCGAGGGGCCTGCTGAGGCTTACGGCGGGCGCTTCGGCTTTTACTCGCTCTACGCGCCGGGCACGGCCGTCGAGACAGAAACCCTCTCGGCACAGTTATTCAAGGATTGGGCATTGCGTTCGGTGGCAATCAAGCCCTATCCCATCTGTCACTTTAACCACGCTCCGGTCGATGCCGCGCTGCACCTGCGCCAGCAATACGGTCTTACCCCTGATACTATTGAGTCGGTGGCGGTGCTACTCCACGAGCGGCAGTTTGGGGTCGTAGTGGATCCCATCGAGAGCAAGCGAGTGCCGCAAAGCGAATACGACGCTAAATTCAGCGTCCCCTACGCCGTAGCAACCGCACTGGTAGAGGGACGGTTTGGACTGGCGGAGCTTGATGACGCGGCACGCCTTAGTAGTAACGCACTTGCGCTTGCGCAACGTGTCCACTGTGAGCATGACGCTCGCTCAAAGTATCCCGACGTTTTTTCCGGTGGTGTTCGCATCACGACGACAGATGGCCGGGTGCTGGAGCACTTTGACGAGATCAACCGCGGCGCGGCGGGGCAGCTGCTGAGCGCCGAGTCGGTATACGAGAAGTTCATGGCGAACTGCGCCTTAACTGTCAGCGGTGAGCAGGCTGAGGCGCTATGGCAGTCGCTGCAACGCATGGACGACCTTGAGGACGTAACAGAGTTGATGGCGCTGTTACGCACAGAGACTAATAGGGCGAGCTGAGCGCCCCAGGGAGTAACCGATGTTAATGAAAGCTGGCAGCCGTATTATGAGCGCAGCCGAGTACACAGACAGCCTGCGCAGCTACAGCCCTACGGTTTATGTGGACGGTGATCGCATCACTTCGGTTGCGGACGAGCCCCGCCTTCAGCCAGGTATTCGGGCCGTGGGGGTCACTTACGATTTTGCACAGAAGCCAGAGTACGGCGGTTTGATGCTGGCGGAACAACACACCTCGGGAAAAACCGTCAACCGGATGCTGCACATCAACCGCCACTCCGAGGATCTGCTCTCCAAGCTCGAAGCGGTGCGATTGCTGTGTCGCGAAAGTGGCTGCGCGCAGCGCTATCTCACCCATGATGCGCTGAATGCTATTTATCAGGCCACCTGGCAGATGTCAGAGGAGACAGGCGGCGAGCAGCACGAGAAATTCCTCTCCTACTTGCATCGGATTCAGGATGAAGACCTAACGCTGGGTGTGGCGATGACCGATGGCAAAGGTGATCGCAGTAAGCGGCCGGGCGATCAGGCGGTAGCCGATAGTTACGTGCACATTACCCAGCGCAACGCCAAAGGCATTGTGATTTCGGGCGTGAAGGCCATCGTTACGGGTGGCCCCTATATGCACGAGCTGCTGGTCATGCCCTGCCGTACCATGCGCAAAGAGGATGCCGACTTTGCGGTGTGCTGTGCTGTGCCGATTGATGCCAAGGGCCTCACGTTGATCTCGCGACCCGCGGGTCGCCCGGGCGAGGCCGATGCCGCGTTCAGTGCCAAGTACGGGCAGAGCGTGGCGGTATGTCATTTCGATCAGGTGTTTGTACCCTGGGATCAGGTTTTCTTTGCCGGCGAGAGCGAGTACACCGAGCAGCTGGTCACGTCTTATGCGAATCATCATCGGCATAGCTGTATCGGCGCTAGGGCCGGGTTTGGTGACCTGCTCATTGGTGCCGGCGCGTTGATGACAGAAGCAAACGGGCTCGAGATGGAATCCGTGCCGCACCTGCGCGACAGTATGGCGGAGCTCATCAAGTTGGTGGAAGGTTTTTTTGCTTGCGGCGTGGCAGCCTCCGTCTATGGCGTTGAGGATCCTTGCGGTTCATGGATGCCGGAGCCGGTTTTTTCCAACGTGGGTAAGTTATTGCTGGCGACACAGATTTATGACATGCATCGCATTGCCCACGAGGTATCAGGCGGGTTGATCGTGGCGTTGCCAGGGCCTGATGAAGATCACAATCCGGCTACTTCAGGCGATCTCGCAACGTTGCTTGCGGGTCGATCGGATATTCCTTACGACCAGCGTGCTCAGGTCGCCCGTTTTCTTGGAGACATTTCAGCCTCTTCAACCGGTGGCTGGTATTCGATAATCAGTTTACATGGCGGCGGATCGCCTCAGGCGATGAAGCGCGAGATTTTCCGTCGTTACCCGATCGAAGAGCGTCGCGCCCTGGTAGAGCGATTGCTCGATCGTGGCGTTGCCGAGACCGGCTCATCGGGCGCGCCTAACCGGCAAAAACAGCCCGGACAGTGTTGCGCGACGGGGTGTCAGCCGCCCGCAGTGCAGGGAAAAGATTAGGGACTGATATTCTTAATCTTGCGCCCTAATTTCCGTTTTGGCACTTTGCACGACCCTAATGCGCTTATTTTAGTCTTTTGTTATCGTCAGCGCCGGGAATGAGGTCCGCGCTTAACATAGACAGTGGCGAGGGCCTGAAATCAGTCTCCGGTGAGGTGTGACATGGAGAGTCTGAATATTGAAATAAAGGCCGAGCCGCTCGTTATCGAGACGGTGGAGTACCTTGCGTCTACTTTGGATCCCACGCTCTATTATCATTCATCCGACCACACCAAAGACGTGCTGCGGCAAACTATGGAATTGGCGGAAGCGGATGCTCTGAATTCTCGTGATGTACTGTTGCTGGCGATCGCCGCGGCTTTTCACGACGCAGGCTTTCTCGAGCGGCGCCCCAAAAATGAACCCATCGGTGCTCAGATGGCGGTGCAGGCCATGTCTGAATCTGGTCGTTTCAGTCAAGCCGAGCAAGATCTGGTTGAGCGGATGATCCTTGATACGCAGTTGATCATGGAGGGTCCCGCGCAGATCTCGAATTCGCGGCTGTCACCGTGGTTATTGGATGCCGACCTGGCCAATCTCGGACGAGAAGACTTCTGGCTACAGACCGAACTTCTTGCTAGAGAGCTCGATATGGATATGAGCAACATGATGCCCATGACGCGTGCCCTCATGCAGCGCCATGATTGGCAAAGCCCTGCCGGAAAGCGACTCTTTGCGGCCAAGAAGGCATCGAATTTTGTGGCCTTGGAACAGGAATTGAGCAAAAATAACTGATAGTAGAGTGGCCTCTATAGGCCCCCTTGGATCACTTGGTAGACACAATGAGCGGCATCGCGCGAAGACCTTCCCCATCAAACCCCAAGCTCTCTGAAATCGTCATACCTGCGGGAGTAGTCCTTTTTTCCGAGGGAGACCGTGCAGATACTATGTACATCGTACAAGAGGGTGAGATTGATATTGCCATCAACAAGGGTACTCATACGCTCGCGACCCTCGGCAAGGGTAGTAGTTTCGGCGAGCAGGCGGTGGTGGGCACCAAATACAGAATGGCCACTGCCGCGGCAAAAACTGATTCGGTTTGCTTGGAGATACCAGCTGATTGGTTAGGTCGGCAGATCAGTACCGCTCCGCCGCTACTTAAATCGGTTTTCTCTGGTCTGACGCTGCAACTGCTACAAAGAAACTACATCGCCTCCCTAGGGTACAGCGATAGTGATTCGGGAGAGTTCGTTATCGATGCGGGAAGCGCTTCGGAGCATGCATGGAGCACCTTCTCTCGAGGCTCAACACTGAACTCGGTGTATTGTTCGGACGGCGGTGCGATACAGAACCAGCTTTCGGCGGGAAGGGCCTTGATAGTGAGTTCCGGTAAGCTGGAGCTTCGGCGCGGTTCAGTCAGATGTGCGGTAGGAGAAGGCGCAGTGGTGGGGCTGGCCGAGGTTTTGGCTGGAGTTTCTTTTGATGACGCGGTCGACGTTCTGTCTTCTGTCAATGCTTGGGCGATAGACGGTGACGCCGCTTACAATTTAGTCTCCCAACTCAATAAGGGCCTGTACGGCGTTGTGAAAGGTTTCGTCGGCAGAGTATTGGGTGACGGAAAATCTCTTGGACGTATGGTTCAGAGCCCAAAGTAGGGTCTAAGTCCACCACTCTGCGTTTGAACCCGCATACAAAAACGGCTGCTTCCCAGAATCGGCGGTTGTGCCGGCTGGGTGTTCAGAAGGCTGGTATCAACATGCTCTCCGCATCATTACAGTTTCTCGGTGCTCGTCGCGAGGATTTTGATTTCGCTTACAGTAGAGTGCGGTCGCTTGCTTCACTCTGATCGCTGCAAAAAAAGACCACGCAAATGTTATTTAATGAGCTATTTGTCCGCTGGCGATTGACATCGCCACCATGACCCCTGCGTTGCCGGGTTTGCCAGATAGTTTTCTTTTTGTCAGTAGTGGCGGATGCTAGAGGCTCGAGTAACGCGGTTTAAAAAGGCACAGCTAACTCCGCCGGGGGCAGAATGGTGGTGCGCTTCATCATCCGCTGGTGCTGCGGGTCAAAGGGATCGCGGCGATGCATGGTGCAAGCGTTATCCCACATCAGCGCATCACCGGGCTGCCACTCGTGCGAGTACACAAACTCGGGTCGCGTGGTCCAGTCGAACAAGAACTCCAGCATCTCCGCGCTGTCTCCGTCGTCCCATCCCACAATCTCGGTAGTCATACCGGGGCAGAGGTACAGCGCTTTGCGCCCGGTTACGGGATGGGTGCGAACAATCGGGTGATGGATATCCGGTGAGCGCGCCTTCTGTTTGTTATTGGTGGGCACGCTGTAGGCTTTGTTAAAAGCCTCGTAAGACTGATTGGCCAGACATCTCTCGAGCCTATGCTGAGTTTTCTCGGGGAGGGCGTCCCACGCAGCGCACATATCCGCGAACTCGGTATTGCCGCCGTCCGGTGGCAGCGTGTCAGCCATCAGCAAAGAACCGACCGCCGGTTCGGGCAGATAGATCTGGTCATAGTGCCAACCCACCTCATTGTCAGAGAGTATCCCGATACGCCGACCGTCGCGCTCAATATTCGAGACATAGAGAATCTCGGGGTGATCAGGTGAGAGGTACTCTTCGCGCACATGAATTTCTAGTGCGCCAAATTGTTGGCTGAAACCTACCAGCGCCGCCTCGTCAACCGACTGGTTTCTGAACAGCAAGAGCTTATGTTCTGCCCAGAGCGCGCGAATCGTGCTGATGTCCTCTGCGGAGGGTGTGCTGGATAGCTGAAAGTCCAGTACTTCGGCACCAAATGATGGGCTGAGTGATCGAATGGTAGTCACGGGAGGGCTCCAATAAGTTACTCATTAATTGTACGGACATTTGCACCGATTACCAACTCGCTGGGCTTATCGTCGATCAGGCGGTGCGGGTCCGTCCCAGCTCCAGCGCCAAAACCCCAACCAGAACCAAAGCGATGCCCACGAGTTGCCCCGGCGAGAGGATTTCACCGGTGAGCTCATAGGCCATGAGCGCCGTAGCGGGCGGCCCCAGCGTGCTGATGAGTGAGGCGCGGGAGGCGCCAACGCGGCGCACCCCCTCGGCCATTAAAAACAATGGTAAGACGGTGGAAAAGACGATGAGTCCGCCCAAGGTAAGCCACGCAGCGGGGTTCAGGGCAATATTATGCCAACCCTGAACGATCTGGTAATGCACTGCAAAGCCCGTGGCGGCGGCACTCATGGCGGTAAAGGTAAATAAGCCACTGCCGAGGCGCTGAGTCAGCTCACCGCTGATCAAAAAATAGATCGCGATACTGATCGAGCAAAAAAGGATCCAGCCCATACCGGACCACTCCGCCTCTGTAAGGGTGGTGTTGAGGGCATCGGTGACCAGTATGACTCCCAGTGAGGTCAGTAATAGCGCCAAGATGACCCGGGTCGAGGGCGGCTTGCGATCGATTGCGGTGGTGATCAACACCACGAATATTGGGTAGGCGAACAGGAGGGGTCGCTCAACGCTGGCATCGATAATCGTTAGCGCAAAAAAATTAGCGAGTGCACCGAGGTAGTAGCACAGAACGCCAGCGAAGATCGCCAGTAGCAGGTCCCGGCGCTGCAGGCCTGATTGAGCGCTGGGAGCGTTGCGCCCGCGATAGAGCCATGCAAGCAATGCAAAGCCGGGCACGGCGAGTACCGAGCGAATGGCCGCTACATCGTGAAAGGTGAGCCCCATGCCGTAAAGGGCTTTGGCGAACAGGCCTTTCCCTGCGATCAGGATAGCCCCCGACGCAACTAGCAGCGTCCCTGTGAGGCTGGGTTTTAGCGTGGTGCTCAGCAGCTTTTCCCGCCTGCCTGCAACTCGTTAAGGATCTCATCAGTGCTCAGCACCCGTGCCCAGAGCCGGCGCAACATCGTCAGCGTTGCCTCCTGCATTTCGTCACTGTCGGTGCCGGTGCCGTCGCTGGCCACCACCACGCGATACTGCAGATCACAGGCCTCCATTGAGGTCATTGCCACGCAGTTATTGGTCGACACCCCAGTGGAAACCACGGTGGTCACCCCTAGCGCTCTCAGTGAGCTATCCAATGCGGTGGAGCGGAATGCGCCCTGCGTGGTCTTGTTGAGTACCAAGTCACCAGGTCCGGGTTTCAGGGCGTCAACGATCTCGTGCTCGGGCTGACCAGCGATGTTGTTGGTGGCTTTTATAATTGGCGCAATATGAGGCGGCGCGTCGCTGGCATCCGCCGCGTTGGCGCCATAGGTAATCCAGATGACGTGCGCACCCGCGTCACGAAACCCCTTGATCAACTTTTGTATGTTGGGAATCAGGAGCTGGTCGATACGGTCAAAGCGATACTGTGCAGAGGCACTGTTACCCTTTTCCGCGAGTAGTTTGCCGAGCCCCATCTCGCGGTTGCCGGTGGCATTTTGCATGTCGATCACCAGTAGCGCAGTGCGGGCCGGCTCCAGTGTGAACTGCTGACTGAACGTATTGATGAAGCTCGGTTGACTCACGGAGCGATCGCTTTTCTTGAAATGTTCGTACATTGTAAGTCATATTGTCGGCCCCGCGTGACGGGCATCAGCGAGGTTTAAACCACCCATGGATAAATTTGCACAGGCCGGCTATGGCTCACGAGACATCGGTTTTGGCGAGCGTCCCGCGCTCGTTATGGTGGATTTCCAGAAGGGGTTCACGGATGCCAGTAATCCGCTAGGGCGGAGCGATCATGTGCAACGCGCGGTGGATAACACCGCGACGTTACTCGCAGCCTGCAAGGCTAAAGGCATCCCGGCCGCCTCCTGCGCGGTCTCCTGGGGTGGGCCCGATGAAATGACCTATTGGAAAATCGACACGCTGTTTGACGGCAGCTTTTACCATGGCCACCCGTGCACCGAGCTAGACCCCCGTATTCGTGATGACGATTACGTTTTTCAATTTATCAAAACCGCCCCCTCGATTTTTTATGAGACGCCGCTGAAACCCTGGCTGGTAAAACACTGCATCGACACGACCATCATCACCGGTTGCACGACTTCGGGCTGCGTGCGTGCGTCGATCGTTGACAGCTTTTCAGCAGGGTTCAGAACCATCGTGCCGGCCGATTGCTGCGGTGATCAGGACGAGGAGGCCCACGCCAGTAATCTGCGCGACGTAGGCAGACGCTATGCCGACGTGGTCGACCTGCAGCAGGTGTTGGCGCACATCAGCGCGCTCTGAGCGCTTTCAATGACTTTAATTTATCGTTCCACAGGAGCTCGCTATGCCTATTGCCCAGATTAACGGTCACGACATGTACTACGAAGTGCATGGTGACGGCCCCCCTGCGGTCTACATAGGCGGGTGGGATACGTTTTGCCATGGTCGAAGCCACTATCTAGCGCGGGGTATGACCGACCAGTACTCAACTGTGATCATTGATTATCGCGGCCTCGGCGAATCGACAGATGATTACTCGGTACCTGCATCCACGCAGCTCTTTGCCGACGACATCATCGGGCTTTTAGATCATCTCAATATGAAGTCGGTGTATTTCGTGGGCTTGGTGGGCATTGGCGCCTGTATCGGCCAGTGGGTGGCGCTCAAGCGACCCGATCTGGTGCGCTGTATGGTCAACATGGGCTGTTGGACTTGGGCCGATCCAATGCTGTCAGACCATCTGCAAGCGTTTGGCGATATCCATGAACATGCCGGGTTCCATGCCTTCCAATCGATGGTGGCCTCACTGTCATTCAAACCCGACTACTACAACGCCAATCGCGAAAAGCTCTTGGGAAGCGGCGGTGTGTGGGGTGCGCTCGAGGGTCGCATACAAACGCACCTTCGCTTTGTGCAGGCGTGTCGCAGTCACGATATCCGCCCCCACCTCGGTGACATCGAAGCGCCGACCTTGGTGATTCACGCGGGCGAGGACATTATTACCGGGCCGCGAACGACCAAGCCGCTGGAAGAGGGGCTCAGAAACTCGGTGGGCGTCACCATGAGAGATGTCGCCCACGTGGTCGCTGGCAAAGAGGAAAAAATCGCCTTCTGCAAAATCCTGTTTGAGTTTCTCGATAGCCATTGAGCCTGCGCTCGTCGCTGTTGGCGCTGACCACATCTCCGTCAGCTGCTGAACCTGCAATTCCGGTCCCGTGTTCTTCCCGGTGCAGGATTCGGGATGCCTTGGGGCTTCAGGCATCGTTGTCTTGCGAGCATGAGGGCGCACCTTTCACGCTGTTATGTGGCCTAACTCGCACTCGAGCCGAATCACATGACCCGCGATCTCGCGAGTTGCGGCCAAGCCTTCTAGGTCGTTTTTAAATAATCCCGCGTGCCGCGAGATCCTCAAGATTCTCGATGCCTAACTCGCCGCCCAGAATCGCAGCGTTATCGGCCCCGAGACCGGCGCCACAGTCAGTGGAGAGTCTCTGGTTATCGACTTTGATGGGATTACTGAGACCGCGGTAGGTGCCGTATTCGCGATGCTCCAATGTTTGCATCATGCCAATCGAAGCCACAAAAGGGTTGTTGAGCGCGCTGGGCAGGTCGTACACCGGCGCCACTGGAATGTAGGTTTGTAGCAGCGCAAACCAGTGGTCAGTCCCCGCCGTTTGGAAGATTTCATCGAGCACTGCGGTCAGCGCATCGCGGTTTTCTGCCCGCGCCGCCATCGAGCTGAAGCGCGCGTCCTCGCCAAGTTCGGTGTGCCCGGTGCGCTCCAGCAACAGCTGCCAGAACTTATCAGTCATGCACATGATAAAAATCCAGCCGTCTTGAGTATTGTACAGCTGAACCGGCGTGTTGTAGGGGTGCGCCGATCGTGCGACCCGACCCGTTTCGATGCCGTGGTTCAGGTACCAAGTGCCAGGGTAGGTAAGCTGGTGTAACGCCACATCGAACAAACTGATGTCCACGTCGCGCCCGCCCTGATTGGCGCGTGCGAGCAATGCCGATACACAGCCCAGTGCAGCCACGACGCCGGTCATGAAATCGATCATCGACAAACCAAAGCGCGCGGGGGGCGTACCGGGCTCACCGGTCACAGACAAAAATCCGCACTCGGCTTGCATCAGGTAGTCATACCCCGGCCAATCCGCACGGTCGTTGTCGCGCCCGTAGGCAGAGATGTGCGTGCAGATGATGTCGGGCTTGACGACCTGAAGTGCCTCGTAATCGAGACCCATCTTCTTGGGCTGACTGCCGCGGAGGTTATTCCAGACCACGTCACTGGTGCGCACCAGTTCATGAAAAAGCGCGCACCCTTCGTCGCTTTTCAGGTTCAGGGTTACGCTGCGCTTGGCCAGATTAAAAGCCTGAAAATAGGCGCTGTCGTCCTCGGCCAGTCGCACCGATCCCGACTGCCGCGCGGGGTCGCCCCCTGCGGCACGGTTCTCGATCTTGATCACTTCGGCGCCCAATTCCGCGAGATACATCGAGCCATATGGGCCCGCACCAAATTGCTCAATGGCAAGCACGCGGATACCCGCAAGAGGCTTCATCATGGTCGACTCCAAAAAATGTGACGGCAGAGCGGGATCATACCTTGCACCGCTACCCGGATTGGTGCATCGTTGCCGGTAAAGCGAAATTGTAGCAAATGTCCGGTCAATTGTTTCTGGCGCAGGGATTTCCCCAAGCGCCATTAGAGGTTCGAGGCGCTAACCGGCCCTGAGCACATCGCAGTGAGATCACTTAAGATCCTGAACAAGAGGAGGCCAGCATGCCTTATCGTCTTGGCGTCGACGTCGGCGGCACATTTACAGACCTGATTTTGGTCGATGAGAAGTCCGGTTCCATTCATACTGCAAAAGTCCCCAGCACCCCTTCAGACTCATCAATTGGTGTGATGAACGGTGTCGCCAGGGTGTGCGCCAACGCGGGCGTAGATCCGCGACAAATCTCGCAGGTGATGCACGGAACAACGGTGGCCACCAATACCGTGTTAACAGGTACGGGTGCCAAGGTGGGTCTGGTCACCACCAAGGGCTATAGGCAGGTGCTGCAGATTGCTCGCTCCTATGTCCCGGGTGGCTTGGGTGGTTGGGTGATCTACAACAAGAGCGAGCCGCTTGCGCCGCTGTCTTGCACGATTGAGGCCGATGAGCGCATGGGCGCCAACGGCAAGGTTGTGCGCAAGTTGAACAAGTCGGCGTTGACTAAAGCACTCAAGCAACTCAAGAGCGAGAATATTGAGGCACTCACGGTGTCATTAGTAAACTCTTACGCTAATCCAGCCCATGAAAAAGAAGTCGAAAAGATTGCCAAGCAGGTATTGCCTGGTATTCCTGTTTCGCTCTCTTACGACGTGGTGCCCGAGATGCAGGAGTACGAGCGCACCATCACCACGGTGGCCAACTCCTACGTGCGACCCAAGGTGGCTGCGTATGTGAAGAACCTCGAGCGTAAGCTCAAAGCCAAGATGAAGGATGTGAAGCTGCACATTCTGCGTTCCGACGGCGGCATGGCCTCTGCGAAAGTCGCGCAGTCCTTGCCGGTGAACCTACTGATGTCCGGCCCTGCGGGGGGCGTGTCGGGTGCGGTGTGGGTTGCCAAGCAGGCCGGCTTTGGCAATTTGCTTACCTTTGATATGGGTGGCACCTCCACTGACGTGGCGTTGGTACAGGACAGCAAAGCGCAGCTTCGACGAGAGACCACTGTGGGTGATGTCACCGTGCGGGCTTCATCGGTTGACGTCCGAACAGTGGGTGCCGGTGGTGGTTCCATTGCCCACGTACCTGAGCTCACCGGCGCATTGCGCGTGGGCCCTGAGAGTGCGGGTGCTGAGCCTGGCCCCGCGGCTTATAACAAGGGCGGCGAGCTGCCCACGGTCACCGACGCCAACGTGGTGTTGGGCTACCTGCCCAGCGAGGTGCGCCTCGGGGGTGATATGGAGATCCGCAGGGACCTCGCCGAAAAAGCCATCAAGCCGGTTGCTGATGCACTGGGGATCTCGATCAAGCGCGCGGCAGCGGGCATTATCGATATCGTCAACGAGAATATGTATGGCGCATTGCGTCTGGTTTCGGTAGAGCAGGGGCATGATCCGCGTGACTTTGCATTGATTGGCTTTGGTGGCGCGGGCCCGCTGCACGCGAATGCGCTCGGCAAGCTGATGAATAGCTGGCCGGTGATTATCCCGCCGGGCCCCGGTGTTTTGTGTGCCTATGGGGATGCGACTACTCGGGTGCGCGATGAGGCCTCGCGCACCTATATTCGACGCTTCGCGAATACGTCAACGTCGGAACTCACCAAGATTTATCAGCAGCTCGCCAATAAGGCGTTGAAGACTTTGGAGAAGGAAGGCGTGCCCAAGGCGCACCGCTCGGTGACTTATCAGGCAGATATTCGATACCAAGGGCAGGGTCTGCAGCTCACCGTTGACTTTGATCTCAAGAAGCTCAAGTCCAAAGGCTTGTCTGTGATCGGAGATCCCTTTGACGAGATGCACCGCCAGCTTTTTACCTTTGCGCTGGATTCCGACAAGGAGATAGTCAACTTACGCGCCGTTGCCCAGGGCAAGAGTGCTGAGATTGAGGCGCGCCAGCTGAGGGGTTCGGGTAGCCGGACACCGGTGGCTGCCGCCAAGATTGGTACCTCAAAGGTCTTTATGGAAGGCAAAGACATGCAGGCCAATCTGTATCGCCGCGATAAGTTGAAAGCCGGCAACAAAATAGAGGGCCCGGCCATTGTGCTGGAGATGGATTCGACCACGGTCATCCTCTCCGGGCATACCGGTAACGTCGACAAGTTCGGCAATATCCTCATCACACCGTCAGCGTAAGCGGGGGAGACAGTCATGCCAGCCACTATTGTTGAAACCAACACCAAAAAGTTTAAGCGCAAGGACATGGATCCAATCACGCTGGACATCATCGAGAATGCGATGATGAACGCCCGCTATGAGATGGACGCCGTGCTCTTCAGAACCGCGATGTCGCCAGGGATTCGTGAGCAACACGATGAGTTCCCGATGATCGCCAACCTCGAAGGCAAGATGGTCGTCGGCCAGTTCGGTAGCTTTATCCACGGCTTTAAAGAAGCCTACGACGGCACCATTGAAGAGGGTGATTTATTCCTGACCACTGACCCTTACGCCTGTAACGGAGCCATCAGTCACATTAACGACTGGCTGCTACTGCGCCCGATATTTAAAGACGGCCGTTTGATAGCCTATGCCGCCATGTTTGGTCACATGACCGATGTCGGTGGCAAGGTTCCAGGCAGTTTGCCGACGGATGCCCGCGAGATCTTCGAGGAGGGGATTCGAATCCCGCCTATGAAAATCTACAAAAAAGACGAGCTACAGTCAGATGTGCTCGAGTTGATTTTGCACAACTGTCGCATGCCGAATTGGAACCGCAGTGACTTTAACGCGTTGGTTGCAGCGATTCGTACCGCGGAGAAGCGCGTGATCGAAATGGCGGAACGGTTTGGTGACGACGAGTTCTATTCAGCGCTGGATGAACTGTTGGATCGCAACAAGCGCGCTATGTCTAAGCTCATCAAGACCACGGTGCCCGAGAAGAAGCAGTACTTCGAGGACTATATTTGTGACGATGGTCTGGGTATGGGGCCGTATCGCATCAAGTGCGCCATGTGGCGCCAAAAGGATAAGGTTATTTTTGACTTTGAGGGCACGGACCCGCAGTCCATCAGCTCGATTAACTTCTACCTTAACGAAGAAATGTTCAAGATGTTCTGCGGCGTTTACATGATCATGGTGTTTGATCCCCAGATTATGTTTAACGATGGTTTCTATGACCTTATGGAAGTGAGGATCCCCGAGGGCACGTTGCTCAAACCGCGGGAGCCTGCAGCACTTTCCTGTCGTACCCACGCGCTCGGGCGTATTTTCGACGTGCTCGGCGGCTTGTTGGGTCAGGGCGACCCCGACTTCCTGGCCGGCGCCGGGTTCTCTGATAGCCCCCACTTTATGTACTCGGGCTATGACAAGAACGGTGAGTGGTATCAGCTGTATTCGATCGGGTTTGGTGGCATCCCCGGCAAGCCCTCGGGCGACGGCCCCGATGGACACTCACTTTGGCCGAGCTTCACCAACGTACCCAATGAGTTCCTCGAGAGCTACTTCCCGCTGCGTATCGAGACCTACGAGACCATTACTGATAGCGGTGGCGCTGGCTATAACCGCGGCGGTAACGGCTTGCGCATGGGTTACTGCTTCCTCGAGCCCGGCACGATTTCGATACACGATGATCGCTGGCTCACTTACCCGTGGGGCGTGAACGGTGGCTTGCCGGGTCGGCGCTCGGAGAAGATTCTCAAGCGCACTGATGGGTCGGAAGAAAAGCTGCCGAGCAAGTGCGACCGCATCGCGGTGGGTGCTGGCGACATTCTCTACTTCAACACCTGGGGCGGTGGCGGCTGTGGTGACCCCTTGAAGCGCGAAACCGAGCGGGTCGAGTTCGACGTGCGCGCTGGCCTCGTATCCTCCGAGGGCGCCAAGCGGTATGGCGTGGTAATGAAGGCGGACCTGACCGTGGACGAGAAAAAGACCTCCGCACTACGCGCCAAAATGGCGAAGCAACGCGGCAAGGTCAAAATGTTCGACCGCGGCGGTGAGATTGCCGAGCTCAAGAAGCGCTGCAAGAAAGAAACGGGGCTTGAGCCGCCTCGTCAGCCTGAGTTTCAGGCGTGGGCGCTCAAATTCCTTGAGCAGCAGCCTAAACCCAAGGGCCGCGTCAAAATGGCACGAGGCTGATAGCAGACGACTTTTCTAATTGAAAAAGCCGGGCTTAGCCCGGCTTTTTACTGGGCCATGACTGCCGTATGAGCGCTATAACCTATGTAGGCCCATGAGTTGCCCCAACAACCATTTGATACAGGCTGTTGTCGGGCGACCCTTCAACCCGCACACTCGACGCTTCTCAAAATAAGAAAGGAACATTTCATGCGCTTTCTCGGTCTGATACTTGCTGTTCTCATTCTAAATAATGCGCACGCAGACACCTTGATCCATGCCGGCCGACTTGTCGATGTGGCCGCTGGCGAGGTGCTTTACGAGCAAACAATCCACGTGCAGGCGAACCGTATTGTTGCGGTGACGTCGGGTTATGCGGAGGATGAGAACGCAGAAATTATTGATTTGAGAGACGCCACGGTTATGCCCGGATTCATGGACATGCACGTGCATCTGCTTCAGGAGTTAGACCCCCCGGCGAGTTACGCCGAGGGGTTTTACATGAATTCCGCCGATGTTGCACTGCGGGCGACAGTTTATGCCCGCCGCACCCTAGAGGCGGGGTTTACCACCGTGCGTGATCTCGGTGTGCGCGATATTGAGGCCGGTTTTGCCCTGCGTAACGCTATTAATCAGGGCATCGTGGTAGGCCCGCGGATATTTGCCGCGGGTAAATCTATTGCTACTACTGGCGGTCATGCAGATCCCACCAATGGCCTGCGCGAAGATTTGCGCGGAGACCCTGGCCCCAAGGAAGGGGTTATTAACGGTCCCGAAGACGCCCTCAAGGCAGTGCGGCAACGGTATAAGGACGGCAGTGACGTCATCAAGCTGACAGTGACCGGTGGCGTACTGTCATTGGCCAAGAGTGGCGATAACCCCCAGTTTACCGATGATGAACTCGCGGCCATCATGACCGCGGCGCGAGACTATAACTTTGTGGTGGCGGTCCATGCCCACGGGGCTGAGGGTATGAAACGCGCCATCCGCGCCGGGGTCGATTCGGTTGAGCATGGTACTTACATGGATGCCGAGGCGATGGAGCTGATGAAAGCGCGTGGTACATGGTACGTGCCGACCATTTCAGCTGGTAAGTGGGTCGCGGACCTCTCGGAGCAAGAGGGCAAGTTGCCTGACGTGGTGCGACCCAAGGCCGCCGCCGTTGGGCCGAAAATTCAGAGCACACTCGCCGAGGCGTTTCGGCAGGGAGTACCCATTGCCTTTGGCACCGATGCCGGTGTGTCACCCCATGGCGCCAACGGCCGGGAATTCACCTTTATGGTGGAGGCAGGAATGCCCGTGATGGAAGCGCTACGGGCCGCAACGGTTAACGCGGCGACCTTACTCAGGATGGATGGCGAGCTGGGGCAACTTAAGCCGGGATACTATGCTGATGTGGTCGCCGTTCCGGGCGACCCGCTCGCAGATGTGACGCTATTGGAAACGCCGCACTTTGTGATGAAGGACGGCGCGGTGGTGGTCGGGCACGGCATGCCCAAACCCTGAGTTGGCCTTTATAGCAAGGAATCTAAAAAATTAAGACGTATTAGCCGGCGGTCAGGTGTTGTCGATACAATGGTGGCTCCCCGGGTGTGAAACAAAAACTTCCATTGATGAGAGCCAATTGATGAATGTTGATCGCACTGGGCTGATCGGACGTCGACTGCGCCACGCGACCTATACCGTCTCGGAAGTCGACGTGAAAGATTTTCTGGGAGTGGTTGCCGAACCTGACTTCGCGCCACTCGATGATGCTGAAGGTGATGCTGGGGCAGATTCAGGGCGTTTGGCGCCACCTTCCTTTGCGCCGTTTGTCGCAGTACTGGGGCTGTTAAAAACCTTCGACTGGCAAGAGGACTTTCTGTTTGACTACCGCAACGGCACGGCCATGTTCGGCGAGCAGGCCATTGAGTTTCACCGACCTCTAGTGGTCGGCGAGTCGGTTTCGATTGCCGCTGCCATTAGCGATGTTTATGAAAAACAGGGGAAGAACCGCTTCGACGTGATCGAAGTGACGTTCAAGATAGCGGGCGAGCACGACGAGGATCTGCTGATGTCCGGCCAGCAGTCCTACATTTTATTCAAATGAATGAGAGCATGGACAAGCCGTACTTTGAGGATTACGCGGTCGACATGCCACTGCCCAGGATTGAATTTGGGCCCATGGACCGCTTTGACTACATCCCGATTGCGCTGATCTTAAGAGACACCAATCCCCTGCATTTGGATCGGGTTTACGCACAGGAGCGGGGCTTACACGATGTGGTGCAGCAGGGGCCGCTGAATCAGGCCTATCTATATCGTTACTTCACGTCTTTGCTGCACAACCCTTGGGATCTGGTCGGGACCAAGATGCGCTTTGCCGCGAATGTCTTTCCTGAAGACACATTGATTTGCGGTGGAGAGGTGCTCGCGCTGGAGCCAATTGAGGGAGTCGGAGGCGTTATCACCTGCGCGGTGTGGCAGCGTAATCAAAAGGGTGAGGTGATCCTTAAGGGAGAGGCGAGCGCCCGCATACCCTCGCGGTGTTAGTTGCGGCAGTGATAGTGATTTCAGCCGAGGCCCATCTCGGCACTGATTCTATCGCGTAGCACGTATTTGAGGATTTTAGTGGCGCCCATCGGCCACTCATCGACAAAACGGACGTGACGCGGGATTTTGAAACTCGCGATTTTCCCCTCACAAAAGTCGATAATGTCGGCCTCCGTGGCGTGATTGCCGGGTACAAGCTCGATAAACGCTACCGGTACCTCGCCGTATTTATCATCCGGTAAGCCCACGACCTGCGCCAGATTCACCGCGGGGTGAAGCGCCAGGTAGCCCTCAATCTCGATCGCCGCTACGTTCTCGCCGCCCACCTTGAGCATGTCTTTAAGCCTGCCCTTGAAAGTAATGCGACCGTCCTGATCCAACACGCCCAAATCGCCCGTGCGGAACCAGCCGTCCTCCCAGAACGCCGCCGCGGTTTTCTCGGGGTCGTTGTAGTAGCCGTCAAACACGCTAATACCGTGGGTCACGATCTCTCCCCGTTCGCCTGGAGCGAGTGTTTCACCGCTCTCCGGGTCGCGCACGGCGATCTCAAGGCCCGGCAGGGCCTTTCCCGAGCAGTCCGAGCGTTGCCCAAGAGATTCATCGGGATGACACATGGCCACTGAACCACCGCATTCACTCATGCCAAAGCAGGTGATCTGGGTGGTATGCGGCATAAGTGCCTGCATAGCGATCAATTCCTCTGGGGGCCCCACGTTGAGCATGACACGCACGCCCCTGAGCGTGTCTGGGGTGTAGCGTGGATGATTGAGCACTTGCAGAGTAATAGTTGGGAACGCCGGAAACGCCACTGTCACGCGCTCTCGGGCGAGCAGGTCGAGCGCTTCGTCCGGATTAAAGTGGGTCATGGACACAAACGTGCCGCCAACGTGCAGCGTGCCGGTCAGCGGTTGGGTAAACGCGCTGTGGAACATGGGCAGCGGGCTCCACACCACATCGCCCTCGATCAAACCCAGTCGCTCGGTACCCCCCACAACGCCCGCGTATTGCAGCACGATGTGGTTGAGTGGGCAGCCTTTCGGCATGGCCGTGGTGCCCGACGTGTAAAACATGAGTGCCGGGTCCGTCACTGCGGTTCCCGAATGGCGTTGATCGACCGCGCTAGGCTCTACCGAATCGGCGAGACTAAAAAAAGTCTCGCGATCCATGAAATCTTCGCGCTGCCCGGTGCCCAAAAACACTTGGGTCTGCAGCGATGGCGCTTGGCGGACATCTGCCCGGTTGAGGAGTTCAACATAGTCGGTGTGGTGCTCGGTGATGTCGTTAGTGACGATCACCTTAATGCCGGCGTCGTTGGTAACGTGGGCAATTTCGCGGGCCTTGAATCGGGCGTTGTATAGCACAGGGATGGCGCCAATCAGTGATGCACCAAATAAAATGTCGGTGTAATCGAGACCATTGGCCATCAGGATGCCCACGCGATCGCCGCGCTCGATACCGAGGGCGATGAGCGAGCGGCCCACCACGCGAGCCTGCGCTTCCTGTTCGGCATAGGTCACCCGCTGATCACTGACCACAATACAGTCACGGTCGGGGTGTTGCGCCGCACCGCGCAATAGCGCCTCGGCAAAGAGACTCGTGGTGAACTCAAGCGATGACAACGGATAGCCTCGTACGGTTATTCGGCGGCGCCACAGGCGCCTAAATGCTTATGAGAGTAGTTCTTGGCGCGTGCTGACCCTTACTCTACTCGCGTCCCCTAGCACCCGCCATGGTCCTGCCGATGAGAGGTGCCAGTTGGTGTGCGCTGATGCCTTCGGGCACAATGCGCACACACCGAGCTCGGATGTGAACCGGCTGCTCCCCTCTTTAACGCCTAACAGGATAGTTACCATGGCCCGCGCCCTCCTTATTAAGTTGCATTTGTATTTTTCTGCTTTTTTTGCTGCGGCGATCGTATTGGTGGCATCGTCTGGCGGGCTATACCTCATCGGTATAAAGGGCAGTGTAGAGCAAACGATGGTGGGTTCCCTGGATTCGGGGGAGTCCCTGTTGGCTGACCCTAGCCACGCCGCGGTCGCGTCAGCACTGGCGGAGTTGGGGGTGCCAGATTTTGATTTTGATTACGTCAAGCAGAACGGCTCGCGCTTGATGACACGGCCCACAACGCGACCGTTTTATACCCTCGATATTGAAGGGGACCAGGTGACGGTGCAGTACAACACACCGTCACTGCAAAAGCGGATGATCGAGCTGCACATGGGGCATGGGCCCTCGGCCTACAAGACTTACCAACAGTTTTTTGCGGCGGGCATGCTGTTCGTTATGCTCAGCGGCTTGTGGCTGGGGTTGTCCTCTGACCGATTACGTACAACGACGCTCATTACGTCGGGCAGCGGCCTGCTACTGTTCGCGGTGCTGGTGCTCTCTTGAATCTTGACGCTTGCAACTGCTGATTGGGTTGCAGCCATTCCGACTAATGGGCCCCCGCTTGTGCGAAGCATGCCGCGGTCGTTTTCGTTGAAAAGCCTTCCATTGATGCGCTTATCGAATTCCGTAAGCGCAATGCTTCGACCCCAGGGCATAAGATGGGGTAATAGAACGAAGCACCTCTGGTTTTTTATCTCGCTCCCTACATCTTAGGGCCATTTAAGCCCCTGCGAGCCAATGTAGAGGAGCCAAACTGGCAAGCCCGAGCCTAATTCAGGTTGCGAAGCTTTGGAGAGTGGGTCTGAGCCCTCGTCAACTTCATCTTTGTCTGACCAACCGTCGCCGTCTGTGTCCTGGAGAAGGGGGTTAGTTCCGAGACCGGCCTCCTCACCGTCTGTCAGCAAATCAGAGTCACTATCAGCACTCAGTGGGTCAGTGCCCAAGTTACGCTCGTCACCATCGTCGAGGCCGTCGCTGTCAGTATCAGGATCTTTAGGATTAGTGCCAGCGAGTAGTTCTTCATTATCGCTTACACCATCATTATCATCATCGTCGTCGCAGGCGTCGCCCGCGGCATCACTGTCCGTATCAGCTTGGTCGGCGTTGCTTATGAGCGGGCAGTTGTCAGCCTCATCGAATACGCCATCACCATCCGTATCGGCGTTGTTGGCTGTTTCCTCAGACGCGAAAAAGCGGACATAGTCGACGATCATTCTTTGCGGAAATTCAGTAGATGCATCAGGATATCCGGGCCAATTACCTCCGACCGCGATATTGAAGATGAGGAAGAAAGGCTCTCGCAAAGGAGCGAGGCTAGCACTGTCGTCGATATCGAATCGATAATAGGGCGTGTCATTGACTCGCCACTCTATCGAGTCGTCGCTCCTTATGATGCTGAACACATTAAAGCCGGCACTGAAATCCTGACCGGTGAAAGTGCCTCCGATGTATGTGTGGGAATAAGGGCTGTCCAGACCCCCGTTATTCCAGTGCACTGTGCCATGTATTGTGTTTTCTCGGCCAGCACCGCCGATCATCTCCATGATGTCGATCTCTCCGCTATAGGGCCATCCAACCTCGCTATAGATCCTGCCCAAAGCCCACAGAGCAGGCCATATTCCCTGACCCCGCGGAAGTGCCGCTCGGATATCAATGCGCCCGTAACCGAATTCAAATAGACCCTCTGTCTTGATCCTCGCGGAGGTATAGTTGCTGTTTCCGATTGACTCTTTGCGCGCTGTGATTACTAAGTGGCCCTCTGTCAAAGCGGCATTGGATCTTTGGTAGTACTGCCATTCGTTGTTGCCCCAACCGGAGTCGCCGATGTCGTAAGTCCAGGAGCGACTTTCAAGTTGACTGGCGCTGAATTCATCGGACCATTGCAGAAAATAGCCTTCATAACTTTCCGGTGAATCCGGACCACTGAGCGTGCCAATATCAAAGGGGGCTTCCTTAACGCGCCAGACAACATTGTCGATTTCGAATTCGATCGCTTCCAAGCCAGCGGGCCAAAACACTAGTCCGGTATCGACAGACCGCAGGTCGAGTCCGCCGTTGACTAGGGTGGAGATGGGTACCGACACCGTTTGCCATTGCGACGTAATCGGGCCGGGGATTCGCAGATCACTGGAAGTGCATGGCCAGACACAGTCAACTTTTACCGTTAGCGAGGCCGAACCGTCTACTGTTCGTACGTCAAATTCCAGAGATCCCTCGGCAAAAGCTGATAGGTCTTGTGGTAAGGAGGATTTGAAATAGATACCGGCATGCTGACCGCTGTTCACCCATGTTGCGCGTAGCACGGTACCTTTGTCCGGATTGCTAACCCAGTTCCAATTTACCGTGGGACATTGCGCACCGCCGTCATCGATACAACTTTCGTAGTCTATCGCTTGGTCAAATGCGCTGATGCCAGAATCCCACTGGGAAGCAACCTGACCGTCCGACAACACTAACTCAACTAGTTCGTCCGCTCTGGAAAAATCGCTGCAAAGACTGAGTAACGTTAATACGCTGAGCACCATTCGCTTGGTAATTCCAAGCCGTTTACCGCCAATGCTTTTCATGCTTTGAACATAGCATGGGTGGGTATAACTGTCCGATTGTGAGGGCAAAAATGCGCTCAGGGGTTGATTAGGTTCGATGATACGTTGTATGAACCTCTTCAGAAATGAACTGGGAGAGCGCTTGCCCGAAAACCTAGTCTGGTGCAATTGGGTTCAGACGCATACAACACAGGTACGCTGGGGTGTTCTCTAGAGCAAAAAAGCCGGGCGGTGCCCGGCTTTTTTGCTTGATTAGTCAGGAATTAGAAATCCCACTGGACCTCAACGCCGGCGGTTCGATAAGCGCCAGGGGTAACAAAAGCACCGCCAAATTCTGGCGCCATGATTACTTCTGCGGTGTATTCCTCGTCAAACAGGTTGCGTGCGAAGGCTGTTACTCTCCAACGTTCTCCTCCAATTCCGATGCGGAGGTTAGTAATGCCGTACCCGTCCACCCGCGTTCCGCCTAAGGTGCCAAAGTCCGCACCTCCGGTTTCGGCGCCATAACTACCAACATCTCGCGGCCCGTAGCTAGTGGGGAAGCCGAAGAACAAAGTTGCGGGCACTTCGTAATTTCCGAAACCATTAGGTGAGTCCAAATCGCCGCCCTGCACCACGTGGTAGTAGATGTCACCTTGGTAGGCGTATTCCAGTCGCGCCATCAGGTTCAGGTTGCCGATGTTCTGATCCCAGGTGAGCGCCAGATTCGCAGTGAATTCGGCCGCATTAGGGACATCGTTACCCGCGACATAGGGTCGCACTGTCATGGCATCAATCTCGCCGTCGATGGTGCTGTAACCCGCATCGACTCGTAGGGCGTCTGTAATTTGCCAGGAAGCGCCCAGCTCAAAGCCTTTTATAGTGACTTCATCGATGCTCTCTACGGTTCTCAGTAGGCCGAATGGGCCCACGTAAAACTCGAAGAACTGCATATCATCGACTTCAGTGTGGTATGCCGCTGCATTCAATTGAAGATTGCCATCGAGTAATGTGGAGCGGAAGCCGACCTCGAAAGAGCTTGAGGTTTCTTCTTCATAAATCTCTGGCGGCGCGACGGGCAGACCGTCGGGATTCACCAAGAACAAGCTGATGATCTCGGTACCACCAAGATTGTTAAAGCCACCTGTCTTGAAGCCCACACCCCAGCTACCGAACAAGGTGGTATTGTCCGATAAATCATAGCTCAGGCTGATTTTAGGTTGCAGCGCATCAAACTCCGCGCTTCTTTTGTCGACACGGGCGCTCACTGCACCAGTGTCGATGTCAATGAAAGCGGGATTCCAGGGTGTACCGCCCAGAGGCGCACCATTCAGCGTGCATCCACCCCAAATAGCGCCGCAGTAATCGATGCGCGTCGATAAATAGCCATCGGCAGGGCTGGGCACCGCATTGGTGACTTCCCGATCTTCCACGTCGTAGCGTAGCGCTACGGAAAGCTCCAGTCGGTCGGTCATATCGTAGCTAATAGAGCCGAAGCCGGATAATACGGTGGTGTCAAAATCGTCCAGAACCAGGGCGTCTGTGAATTGATTCACGAATGATCGCGGTAGCTGGCCACTGCCGTCATCTTCCAACTGCGCGACGCCGACGCGGCGGTCGATGTTCAGGAAGTACATCCCCGCCTGCCAGCGAAGTCTCTGATCGGCATCCGAGGTCCACTGCAGTTGAAAACTTAAATCTCGCTGATTACGCTCTTGGTACTGATAGCCATCGCAAGTTGTGGGGCTGTATGGCGGGAAAAATCTACTGGGGAAAGGTTGGCCGTCTAGGTTATAGGTCGGCGTTTGCATGGGGGTAAAATCACCGAGAAACAGAGATCTCTGCACAGCGCTCTGCTGACAGTGATCTAAGCCATCGTAAAAATTAAAGGCCGCTGACGTGCCATCTGCGAGAAAATATTGCTCCTGGTCTGAGAAAAGGGCCCAAGCAGTCAGCGTGCCAGATTCGAATTGCTTATCAATCTTGACGGAAAGTTCTAAGGTTTCCTGCTCATTTTCAGGATCTACATTTGGCGAATACACCCATTCAAATTCGTTTACATCTATTGCTGCGCCCCTTGCATCATAGCCGGGGACGACGTCATTAAGACCTGCCAGCGCCCCGACGAAAAAAGGAATTTCAAAGGCCGCATTGAACGCAATGGACGCCGCAGACACCTCTGAATAACGAAGCTTTGCATCAATCGACAAGGTATCGGTGGGATCCATGACGATACGTGCACTGATTGCGGTTTCTTCGTAGTCATTGACCACGTCGTCATTCAGATAAACGTTCTCGAGGAAGCCGTCCGTACTGCGGTGGGTCACTGTGAGGCGCCCGGCGGTATCACTGCCCAGCGAGCCGGCAACGGTGGCGGTACCGTAATAGGTGCCGTATTCCGCTGCACCCACTTTCACGCTGCCTTCAAATTCTTGGGTGGGTCGCTTCGTTGACATGATCACAGCACCAGCCGCCGCCGAACGCCCATAAAGAGCGCCCTGAGGGCCTTTCAGTACCTCGATCTGGGCCAGATCCGGATACTCGCGGTTAAACGCAGAAGGATTGGTGTAAAGCACGCCGTCTACGATGAATGCAAAATTGGTCTCGGCATCACGGGCACCGTTGATGCCGCGAATGCTGAGTGAACTGTCGCCGACTTCTACGGTGTTTACAAAGGTCACACCGGGGGTCATGTAAATAAAATCCTCAGCGCGCTCAACACCCATGTTGGCGATCTGGCCTTCGGTGAAAGCGGTCACCGTAGCTGGGACGTCTTGCAGTGATTCTGCCCGCGCTCGCGCGGTGACCACGACTTCCTCCAATTGCGCTGACGCAACGGAGGGCATGAGCAATGCCGCAGTGGACAGGGCGGCTGATACGGCCGCGGTAAGGGGAAGTGTCGCTAATACCTGACGACGTCTGTGGGTCTGGGTGCAGCTCCTCATGGATTGGCTCCTTTGCGCTGACAAGGCCTTAAAATGGCCCGAATATTTGTGTTTTTACCGCTGTTTTTGAAGCTTGGATTACCTGTTGATACCGCTATTTTCAGCGGGTTGTCCGGACAAATCAGATTGACTCGGCCAATATCGCTTCGCGGTCAGCCTCGGTCAACTCCAGTTCAGCGATAATTTTGGCAGTTTCGGCGCCGATGGCGGGTAATTTCGTATTGATTTGAGCCGGTTCTTGCGAAAATCGAATCGCCGAACCAATGTGATCATTGCCGTCGGCATCCCGAAAGCGCATGCCTCTCTCCCACACGTGGTCGGCATTCCATGCGTCTTTGAGTGAGGCCACGGGGCTCCAGCAGATGTCGCGCCCCTCAAACCAGGTTTCCCACTCGGCACGGGTTCGCTCCCGAAACGTAGCCCGCAAAAAGGCGATTGCCGGCCAATGACCCTCGCCTGCGGGACCGGTCACCGCCGCAGTGAACTCCTCTCTCCCAAGCCCGGTAAAGAGCGCCTCGACAAATTTGTGCTCCCCACCGCCGAGGGCGATGAATTGGCCGTCGGCTGTCTCATAAACGTTGAGCATGGCGTTCCCGCCGTGGGTGCGCTCTCGCAATAGCTCGGGTGCCTGATTGCCACCGAATACGGGGCCGAGGATATTGGGGCTTGCGGCGAGCACAGACTCGAACATGCTGATATCCACGAAGTCACCTGCGCCAGTCGTCTGTCGCCGATGCAGCGCCAT
>Ga0181597_10000083_pt1 | contig 89787 bp, 76 predicted proteins | sample 041ome_5_FD_148647 | JGI IMG/M metagenome (GOLD analysis project Ga0181597, IMG submission 148647) | Coastal salt marsh microbial communities from the Groves Creek Marsh, Skidaway Island, Georgia - 041403US metaG (spades assembly) | ecosystem: Environmental > Aquatic > Marine > Intertidal zone... | reverse complement strand
AATCCAAATGCGGATAACGAAGGCCAAATCAGGAGCAATGAACTTCAAAGCAATATTGGCAACAATCGAAACGAATAGAATTGCGAAAGCGCCTTGGGCATTCGCGCCCTTCCAGAACATGCCGAGCAAGAACACTGAAACAATCCCTGGGGCAATGAAGCCTGTGTATTCTTGAATGGTTTGGAAAGCACTTTCCATCCCGCCCAAAAATGGCTTAGCCAGCACAACAGCGATAATAACGGCGGTGACAGAGGTTAGTCGGCCAATCATAACATAATGCAACTCAGTACGTCCTTTCACCAATAAACCTTGATAAATATCCAAGGTGAAAATTGTTGAGATAGAATTCATCATCGACGCCAGAGACGAGACAATAGCGGCAATCAAGGCTGCAAATACCAAACCACGGAGGCCTTCCGGCACTAACTCCATCAAAATACCATAGGTCGAATCCGGGCTGGCCGACAGGCGCGCCATATCTAATTGACCGTTTTGCGCCAAATAAAGAGCGGCGATACCAGGAATGACGACAATCAAAGGTATCAGAAACTTTAAGATTGCCGCAAAGACTAGACCTTTTTGCGCCTCAGCTAAACTTTCCGCGCCAAGTGCGCGCTGGATAATATATTGATTAAATCCCCAATAAGAGAAATGCAGCACCCAAAGCCCACCCAATAGCGTCCAAATGCCGGGCAGATTGCCGTAGCTTGGATGGTCATCAGCAAGGATCATTTTGAAATGCCCGGGCAATTCGCCCATCAGCACACCAAGACCGGCAGCCATGCCGCCGCCATCGCCGACCATATCCAACACCACGGCCGTGATGGCGAAGCCACCGGCGACCAGCACCACGACCTGAATAATATCGGTCAGCGCCACGGCTTTCAGCCCGCCATAAAGCGAATAAACGACGGCAAAAGCCGCCAGCGCAATCATCGACCCCATGACACCCCAACCGGTCAGCGCGGTCAGCGCCAAGCCGCCGAGCCACAATACGGCTGTGAGATTGACGGCGGTGTACAAAACAACCCAGAACACCGCCATTAGCGATTTGATTTGCGGGCCGAAACGCTGGTCGAGAAATTGCGGCATGGTGTAGATTTTCTTTTCCAAGAAAATCGGTAGGAAATATTTGGCGACGATAATCAGCACAATCGCGGCTTGCCATTCATAGGCCGCAATCGCCAAACCGACGACAAAACCTTGGCCCGATTGGCCGATAATCTGCTCGGCTGAAATATTGGCGGCAATCAAGGATGCGCCAATCGCCCACCAGGGCAGGCTTTTGCCGGCCAAGAAATAATCCTCGCTCGACATATTTTCAGGTGTTTTGCGCACCGACACAAAAATCGCCACGCTGAATAAAACCAGCGCGTAAATCCCGATAATGGTGAAATCTAAATGTGTCAGCATGCGCTTCTCCTCAACACTTGGTCATTTATACCCTAATAGCTTAACCCAAAGCCCAATTTATAGCGCGTGCCAATCGCGGCGGCGTCATCGGCCGGCCACGCGAAAGGCAGTTTACCGGTAAAATCATAACGCGCTTGGCCCTTATTATCGGCGACCAACACATCGGCAATACCGGCACCCTCGCTGCCCGGCAACCACGCGACGACAAAAGCATCGGACAAATCGATAATCTTATCAATGCCTGACGGCCGACCGGTCAAAAACACCGCTACGGTTTTAACGCCCTTGGCTTGCATGGCTTTGAAAAACGCAATATCGGCTTTGCTCAGACGATCAAAATCCGTGCTGTCCTTATCGCCCTCAAACTCGGCATAAGGCGTTTCGCCAAAAACATAGATTGCAACATCACCCGCCCGCAGCGCATTTGCGTCGGGAACCTCTTGCGCACCGGCGCCCGCCAAAGCGGCACGCAAACCGGCACCGACGGTGGTAAAGCCGGCGTATTTATCAGCCGCCACATCGCGGCCTTGCCAATCCATAGTCCACCCACCGGCCTGCATGCGTACATTATCGGCCCCAACTCCGGCAATATGGACACGCTTCGCGCGCACCGGCAGAACCGCATTATTTTTTAGCAGGGTCAGGGATTTACGCACCGCATCGCGCGCCACGGCGCGGTGGGGCTCGAAGCCGATCAGCGCTGCGCGGCCCGCCAAAAGCCGCTCGCTCGGAGCTTTGCCCTTCATCACACCGGCGCGAAACTTAACCCGCAAAATACGCCGCACGGCATCGTCAAGACGCGCCATGGTAATGTCCCCGCGCTCAACCTGCCGGACGGTGTTTTCGAGGAATTTTTTCCACTCATAGGGCACCATAATCATATCAACACCGGCATTTATGGCCGCGGCACAGCTTGACGGCGAACACCCCGGCACTTGTTCATGGCCGTTCCAATCGCCGACGACAAAGCCGTCAAAGCCCATACGGTTTTTCAAAATATCGGTGAGCAAATATTTATGGTGGTGCATTTTTTGCCCGTTCCAGCTGCTGAAACTGGCCATCACGGTTTGCACACCGACCCCCAAAGCATCGATATAAGGTCTGCCATGCAGCTGCGCCAAGGTCGCCTCATCGACCGGCACATCTCCTTGATCAATTTTTTTGTTGCGCCCCGACCCATAGACAGGACCACCGTCCCCAACAAAATGTTTTGCTGTTGCTATCACTTTTTCTTCAGTTAGAAAATTGTCCAATGCCGGATGCCCCTGAAGGCCAAGCAAAATTTCTTTTGACAAATTGGCGACGATCTCGGGATCTGAGGAATACCCCTCATAAGTGCGGCCCCAACGAACATCTTGCACAATCGCTAAAGTCGGCGCAAAAACCCAGTCAATCCCTGTAACAACAACCTCGCGCGCCGTGGCTGTACCAATATCTCGCATTAAAGCAGGGTCGTTTGCAGCTCCAAGGCCTATATTGTGAGGAAAAATTGTGGCACCGGCCAGATTATTGTGACCATGAACAGCATCCGTGCCCCAAATAATCGGTATCCGAGATTTAGACTTCACGCTTTCATTATAATAGAGGTCAGCCATCGCCAGCCAGTCGATTGGACGCGAGCCAGGCTGTTCGGTAGGCCAAGAACCGCCGCCATTCAGCAGGCCCCCAATGTTATTGCGTTTGGCGTCTTTCGGCGAGATTGCCTTAATCTCCGCCATAATCAGCTGACCTACCTTTTCTTTCAGGCTCATGCCGGCCATGATGGCGGTAATTTTTTCTTCCAGCGCTTGGTTTGCAGGAACACTAGATTTAACCTTTGGCCAGAGTGTCTCAGAAGCTGTCGCCGCCCCTCCCATAAACCCAAGGGCCAGAAATAAGAACGGCAGTTTTTTCAAGAAATTTCGCAAGTTAGACATTTAGCAGGAGACCTTTAGTAAAAAAAACCCTCCCCAAGCAATCTGCTCGGGGAGGGCCACTTTGATAAGGACTAAAATTTAGCCCGAACCCGCAAACCTGCGTTTCGCGGACTGTTGAAGAAGCGAGTGTGAGTGTCTTGAGTGATAAGAGCGACAGAGCCCTCATGCTCATCCGTAAGGTTGCTAATGAAACCTTCAACTTTCACATTCGGCAGAGCTGCTGGCTCAAAGCCAAAGCCCACATCAATAGTCCAGAAGTCTCCCATAGTGCCATTCAAACGTTCGCGAGTGAAGCTATCGGTAGCACCATAAAGTTTGGAATTAAAGATAGTGGAGTAGTACTCACCTTTGTATCCAGCGGACAAAATCCAATCGAAGACACCTTGTTCCAAGAAGTGGCTTTTGCTCAGGTTAACTTTAGCTTGAATATCCGGAGTACGAGGCAGTTCATGACCGTCGATGTCACGCTGCAGGTTATTCTCATTAGATGAGTTAACATTGTAGCGTCCATCGGCAATTGTTCGGCCCGGATCCAGTTCAGAGTCCAAGAATACTAGAGATCCGTCTAAATTGTAGCCATTAGCAAAATCTAGACCACCATCAATGTGCAAGCCTATAATGCTCGCGTCTGCCGCATTGAAGCTGAAAGTCACCATGTTACCCAAATTGCTGACACCATCAGTTGACAGGTTAAGGGTGGACAGAACGCTGCCAACAGTCATGACCGATGAAACAACCATGTCATCATAATCATAGTAAAAGGCGCTTGCGTTTAAAGTGACACCAATATCGCCGTAGTCGAACTGCTGCTTCGAGCCCAACTCATAATAGGTGACATTTTCAGTGTCAAAGGTTGGAGCTGGAGTGTCGGCATTAAACTCGACCGGTGATGATGCTAACGACCAATCAATATCCAAGTTTTCCGTTCCCGCGGGCAGGTTGTCGTTAAAACCGCCAGCCTTGTGTCCTGTAGCCACTACACCGTAGACTTTCCAGTCTTGTTCTAAGTCATACTCGTAACGAATACGCCAGTCGGTGAAATCCTCTTCCACTTTACCGGACTGCATCGCAACTTGCGGGTCATGAAACTTAGCATAGCTATGCCAGGGGTAAGGAACTGCCTTGCCGATAATAACGCCGTTTGCGTCGACATTATCAGCATTTAGGGCGGCCAAACATCCTACGCCACCATCGACTTGAGTATCGACGCACATGCCGACAGAGGACGTACCGGCAGCGATAGCCGCCATTACATCATCGCCAACATAGTTTGGATTTGCACCTCCATAAACTGCTACCGTGTTGGCGACGACGCCGTCGGCATTATTGACCGATCTTGTAACTATCTCCCCGCCGCCGAGCACTGCTCCAGGCTCGAATGAATCATGATGACCATTGTTATTGGTGTCAACCCAACCGGTGTACCAACTTTCCCAGGTTCCCGCCGTGAACAAATATCTTTCGCCTCCACTGCCATCATCGACAAATATGTTGGTCGACGAGGAGTCAGTTTGAGTATTAGCTGCTTTAGCCGTTTGACCACTTGGCAGAACGTCCATAGGCGCCACAACTTGACCTGCCGTCAAGGTGACAGTGTCATCGGCCCCCAAGGGCTCATTCCATCCGCCCTCAAGAATGCCGGCTGAAAAGGTGTTACCGACTGTATCAGAAGCCCCATACGAGGCCACACCGTCTTGGAAACTCGCCAATTGCTCGGCCTGCGAGATCGATCCATCTAAATTGGTGTCAGGATTAAAAATACTTCTGTTGAACTTGGCAAAAGCAAACCCATTGGAACCAATGCGCGTTCCATTATTAGGGTTGTAAATATTGGACCCGTCCCAACCGCCAAGAGCCATGCGATAATTCACATTTACGCCATAGCGTTCTTTGGTTTCATCCGTGTAACGAATGCCGGCCGACGCGCGACTGCGGTCATTAATTTCATATGTGCCGTCTGCATAAGCCGAGTAGCTCTCCGCATCAGTAAACATATTAAATTCGGACATTTGATTATTGTAAGTCTCCCAGGAGGCGTTTCGGTCAGAAACAGCGCCTAGGAAAGAGCGCTGTTCTTCTTGGAAGTAGAATAACCCAGTGGTCCAACTGTAAGGCTTAGAGTCGTCATTGCTAATGAACCGTAGTTCACCAACAGTCGAGTCAGACTCGCTCGACATGTCAAAGAAAGAGTTATTGTCGTAAACCTCAAGCAGCGGAGTGTCTTGCGCACCTGTGTCTGCGTTTACACCAATAGTATCCAAGACCCCGTCAAAATACGGCGTCATTGGCACTGTGGCTTCGAAGTTATTTTCAAGCTCGCGTCGGCTAGCCAACAACTGAATGTCGAACCAAGGCGCCTCATAATTCACCTCGATCTTAGCGCCCCAATGCTCTGTATCCGTTTGAGGCCTTCGACCGTAAGCCGATATTACATTTCTGCCGTCATCAATTGAGTCGGCAGTCTGACCGTGAGCGAATGCATGGATATAGTTTGTACCCGTGTACCCGGTGCCTCGATCCTTGATTAGGTCGTAAACAAAAGAAACATCGAGCTGATCAGTGGGCTCAATATAGTAACTCAGGCGAGCCGCTTCACTCTTTTTGGCTTCAGACAAATTAGCGTTGAACCTTCCGTCATCCAATCCTGAATCGATGGTGGACGGCATAGGTGAAGAGTTTGTGTACAAGCTGTCTTGCTCATTTGCGAAGAAAGCAAATCTAAGAGCCGAATTTTCAGTAACCGGAGTATTAATTACGCCCTCAACTTCCTGAAGGTTATCAGAGCCAGTTGTTGCTTCAATCATAGCTTCGGTGATACCCAGGCCGGGCTTAAATGGAATTACGTCTACAGAACCAGCCATAGCCTGACGACCACGAATAGTACCTTGGGGTCCAAAGTTCACCTCTACGCGCTCAATGTCAAAGAATGCTGAACCAAAGCCAGCTGGACGTGGAACATAAATGCCGTTCATGTGCGTTGCTGCGGCTGGGTCTCCCAATTCTGTGTTATTGGAGCTACCAACACCACGGATCCATACCTCAACATTGCCCTGATTATTGGTAATATTTAGACCCGGAATAGCACCGTCTAAATCTGTCATGTCGGAGATACCTAGAGACTTCAGGTCCTGACCACTCAACTGGGCGGCTGTTCCAGCATAGTCTTGAAGACTTTGTTCGCGACGTTCAACTGTCACAACAATCTCATCGACAGCGTTGTCTTGCGCCACAGCGAAGCCAGCAGGTGCCATCATTGCAGCGGCTGATGCCCCAATTAAAAATTTACGCCCAAAAAGCGCACTACGTTTGTTACGCATGATTTAACAACTCCCTAACAATTGACTCCGCTACCCAAATTTCGCAGCGATCCCCAAATCTCCCAATTCAGGTAGCATGAAGTAAACAAAAAAATGTCCATCGTTGTCAATTAAAAAGGTCTTACGTTGTCATTTTTTTTAACACAATCTCGTTAAGCCATTTGATATCAACTATTTGGGGGCGCGCGCGGCTGAAAAAAATACTCATGGCAAAGACGTATGAAAAAATATTTGGCCTGCCCGCTTGGCAAGCGCTGACTTAAGGGCGCGAGCCCTGTTAAATATGCACCAAAACCCCGGCCGGCTTTTGACAAGTGGCCGCTCGATTGACATCGCTGTCATGTTTTGCGTACTTTCTTTTCACGCGGTTTGTGACCGGCTGCACTTCGAGGGGCAAGAAAATGAAAAATATGATTTTGAAACCGGCAAATATTCTGCCAATCGCGGCCTATAAATCCGGCCTCATCGGCGCGCTTGCCGGGCTTTTTCTGCTGGGCTGTACCCCGGCCGATAAAGCACAAAAACAAGCCGAGGCCATTTTGGCGCAAATGACTTTGGAAGAAAAAATCGGCCAAGTGATTCAGGGTGATATTTCAACAGTCACGCCGGAAGATGCTAAAAACTATAATCTCGGTTCGGTTTTGAACGGCGGCAATTCTGCCCCGGGCGGCGGAAAAACGGCAAGCTGGCAAGCATGGATTGATGCGGCTGACGCCTATTGGCTGGCCTCAACCGATACCTCAGATGGTGGCTTGGGTATTCCTTTGCTGTGGGGCACTGATGCCGTTCACGGTCATAATAATTTACAAATGGCAGTTATCTTCCCCCACAATTCGGGCTTGGGCGCCACCGGTGACGCCGATTTGCTGCGCCGCATTGGCAAGGTGACCGCGCATGAAGTCAAAGCCACCGGACTGGATTGGGTTTTTGCGCCGACTTTGGCGGTCGCGCGTGACGACAGATGGGGCCGCGCTTATGAAAGCTATTCGGAAGACCAAAAGTTAGTATCAAAATTGGGCGAAGCGATATTACAGGGCTTGCAAGGCATGCCCGACAGCGAAGCCTTCCTTGACGACGCCCATGTTGTGGCAACAGCTAAACATTTCGTTGGCGACGGCGGCACCCAATTTGGCATTGATAAGGGTGACACAATTGGCCAACTCAACGACATCAAACAAGTTCACGCCTTCCCCTATCGCGCTGCGATTAAAAATAAAGTGCAGACGGTTATGGCCTCCTTTTCCAGCGTTAATGGCGAAAAAATGCACGGCTCAAAAATGCTACTGACAAATGTTTTGCGCGATGAAATGGGCTTTGACGGTTTCGTTATTGGCGATTGGAACGGCCATGCGGAAATACCTGGTTGCACTGCTACCGATTGCCCTGAAGCCCTGCTCGCCGGCGTCGACATGTATATGGCGCCGGATAGCTGGAAGGGCATGTATGAGACGCTGTTGACGCAAGTAAAAAACGGCACTGTGCCAATGGCGCGCCTCGATGAAGCCGTGCTGGCCATTCTCAAGGTGAAAATTCGCGCTGGCCTGCTTGAGGCTGGCCTGCCCTCACAACGACGCGGCACTGACCGTGCCCTGCTCGGCACAGCCGACCATCAAGCTATCGGTCGCGAAGCCGTGCGTAAATCCCTGGTGCTGCTAAAAAACAATGACGCCCTGCTGCCGCTCGACCCAAGCAAGAATATTCTGGTTATCGGCCAAGCCGCGCGCTCCATGCAGCAGCAAACCGGCGGTTGGACATTATCTTGGCAAGGCGACAATAACGCCAATAGTGAGTTTGAAACCGGCGAGACTATTTTTGCCGGTCTGGAAGATGCCGTGGTGAAAGCTGGCGGCACTATCCGCTGGGCAGCTGACGCGAACGGGTTAAAAAGCAACACCAAGCCTGATGCGATAATTTTTGTGTTTGGCGAAACCCCTTATGCCGAATTCAAAGGCGATATGAGCGATGCGGTTTTTGAGTTTGCCGATGGTGAAAACCTCGCCGTTTTGCAAGAATTGCAAACCAGCGGCATTCCTGTGGTCTCTGTTTTCTTGACTGGCCGCCCTCTTTTCGTCAACCCGCATATTAATCGTTCAGACGCCTTTGTGGTGGCTTGGCTGCCGGGCACCCAAGGAGCCGGTGTCGCCGACGTTTTGATGAAGACGACGGATGACCAGATCAACCATGATTTTACCGGCAAATTATCTTTTAGCTGGCCGTCTGACGGGCGTGGCGACCCGATTGATAAATCCGGCAAAACCGGCGTTCAATTCCCATTTGGCTTCGGCTTGGGGTATGGCGATGCGGTTAAAACGGCATCGCTATCCGAGGATGCCGGCATTAGCGCGCCAAACGGGAATTTCGACGGCGTGCTGATGGCGCGCGGCGAAACGCAAGCGCCCTTCGGCTTTTTCATGGGCGACAGTTCGAATTGGAAAACCCCGGCCAAGCCGTTCCTATCGGCAAGCTTGGGTAAGGTTTTGACCTCGCGCGGGATTGATTATCGCGCCCAAGAAGATGCCCGCCAAATAAGCTGGCGCGGCGATGGTCGAGGCCTCATCAGCCTGCAGACGCAACGCCAAATCGACCTCACGGCATTGGGCAAGGCCGCTGCGCTTGATTTGGTGATGCATTTGCGGCTCGATGAGGAACCCACTGCCGCCGTTTTGCTAGCTATGGGCTGCGGCGATAATTGCGGCGCTCAGCTCGACATTACGCAAATGCTGCGTGCCGGAAACACCGGCAAGTGGCAAAAGCTCGCCGTGCCGCTCAGTTGCTTCACTCAAAAAGGGTTGGACGCCAGCGCCGTCAATGCCCCGGTTTTATTGGAAACAAACGGGGCGATGCGCCTCAGCCTGACCCGTATCGAACTGGTCGGCAAAAGCGCAAGTTCCGGAACAGGCCATAGCTGTCCCCAATAATCGTCGTTTGATTTATAGGGGCTTTTCGAGCTAAAGGTTTGGCGCTTGCGATAGCACGAAAAAAAACGCAAGGTCCGGAACGGGCCATAGCTGTCCCCAATAATCATCATCTGATTTATGGGGAACTTTTCGAGCTAAAGGCTTGGCGCTTGCGATAACACAAATAATGACCAATGCTAGTAGGGGTATTTTTCCAATATGACGATAAATAAAAAGTATACGATCGAAGATATCGCCAAACATGCCGGCGTTTCCATAAAAACGGTTTCGCGTGTCTTCAATAATTCCCCCAATGTGCGCCAACAAAAACGCGATTTGGTTTTGGGAGTTGCGCGCGATTTGGGTTACCGCCCAAATATTTCGGCGCGTCAATTGGCCAGCAAACGCAGTTTCGTCATCTCGCATTTTCACGACAATCCGAACACGGATTATTTATCGGAAATTTATGACGGCATGCGCCGCGCCTGTTCTGAGCAAGGCTATTATGCCGTGGCTGAAAAATTGGAACCCACAAAAGGGTCTTATCGCCATGCCCTATTGGAGTATTTGCAACGCTATGAAGTCGATGGGGTGATTTTTTCGCCGCCCGTCAGCGATGATAGCTCCGTGATACGCGAAATAAAAAAGCGCGGCATTCCTTATGCGCTTATCTCGCCGGGCAAAAAGAAAAAGGACGGCATTAACGTATTTATCAATGAGAGAGATGCCGGGCGCAGCATTACCGATTTCCTCATCGAGCGCGGCCATAAAAAACTGGCCTTTATAAGCGGCTTGGACAGTCACGCCGCCAGCCAGGAGCGCGAAGCCGGTTTTTGGGAGGCCATTGCAAAATCGGATATCCCCAAGAAGAACGTTTTGCGCTTGGCCGGTGATTTTTCCATGCAATCGGGCTTTACCGCCTTTGAAAAGCTGACCAAAAAGGCCCCCGATGTGACCGGCATTTTTGCCGCCAATGATGAAATGGCCGTCGGCACGATTGTTGCCGCCTTGCGCGCCGGTAAAAAAGTACCCGAAGAGCTGAGCGTTGTCGGCTTTGACGACAGCCCTTTCGCGCGCTCAATGTGGCCGACCATCACCTCACTAGCGCAGCCGATAGATGACATGGCGCATCTCTCAACGCAAAAGCTCATTGACTGGATACATTCTGATCGATTGAAAGAGTCCCAATTTGAGTTTGACACACAAATTATTGTGCGCGATAGCTGCCCATAAGCAAATAGTGTAACCTCTAGGGCACCAGCGGTAAGCGCGGCTCAACTAATATTTTATCCTGTTTGACAACGTTGTCATCATGGCGTTAATTTGTCGTTCAATTCTTGGTGAAGGAGACTGTCGTGGCAGAATTCGTGCCCGTCGAACCATTTGACATCATTATCTTTGGTGTCACTGGTGACTTATCGCGGCAAAAGCTTTTGCCGGCATTATTTCACCGCTATTGCGACGGACAAATTGACGATTCATGCCGGATCATCGGCGTGGCGCGCGGGGCGATGGAAAATGCCGCCTTTTTGGAAATGGTGTACGATAGCTGCGCCCTGGGTGTCGCGGATGAGTTTCCCGAAGCACAATGGCAGCGCTTTGCCAAATTGCTGTGTTATTACGAAATAGATGCCACCGACGCCGATGCTGATTGGAAGGCGGTCGAAAGGGAATTGGCCACAGATGGCCGCCCCCGCATTTTTTACCTCGCGGTTGCGCCGCATCTTTATGTGCCGATTTGCGAAGCCTTACGCGATGCCGGTCTGCGCCATGAGACGGCACGCGTGGTTTTGGAAAAACCCATTGGCTCGGATTTGCAAAGCGCCGATGAGATTAATAAAGGGGTCGGCGCGGTTTTCCAAGAAAGCAATATTTTCCGCATGGACCATTATCTCGGCAAAGAGACGGTGCAAAACCTGCTAATTCTGCGCTTCGCCAATATGCTGTTTGAACCGCTTTGGTCGAACCGCTATATCGATCATATTCAAATCACCGTAGCCGAGATCTTGGGCGTTGAGGGCCGCGATGCCTATTATGACAGTGCCGGTGCGGTACGCGATATTGTGCAAAACCATTTGCTGCAATTGCTCTGCCTGATTGCGATGGAACCGCCCAATAGTCTGGATGCTGAAAATGTGCGCGGCGAGAAAATCAAAGTCTTGCGCGCGCTGAACGGTTTTGAGGCCGAGAATATTGGTGAGCAAACCGTGCGCGCGCAATATAATGCCGGTCATGTCGATGAAAATCGCGTGCCGGGTTATTTGGACGCCCTGCCCGATAATTTGAAAAACAGCCGCACCGAAACCTATGCGGCGATTAAAACCGAGATTGCCAATTGGCGTTGGGCCGGGGTGCCGTTTTATTTGCGCACCGGCAAGCGCATGGCGGAGCGCCGCTCGGAAATCGTTATCCAATTCAAATCGACACCGCATAATTTATTCGGCGAGGGCGGCAATCAACCCAACCGTTTGGTACTGCGCCTGCAACCTGATGAGGGCATGCAGTTTTACATGCAGGTGAAAGAGCCCGGGCCCGGCCATATGAGCCTGCGCTCAATACCGCTTGATTTGTCATATGCGCGTAGCTTTTCTGCGGTCAAATATCCCGATGCCTATGAACGTCTGCTGATGGATGTGGTGCGCGGTAATTTGGCTTTGTTTATGGGACAAGAAGAAGTGCGCGCAGCTTGGGCGTGGACTGATGAGCTGCTATTGGCGTGGGAGCAAGCCGGTCAAAAATTGGAATATTATGCCGCCGGCACAGACGGGCCGTTGCAGGCATCGCTATTGCTCGACCGCGACGGGCGGGCTTGGTGGGATGGGGTGAACGCGAAATGACCCAGGCGGCGCACAACTTTACTCTGTTTGACACCAATGAAATCATGACGGCAGCTTTGGTTGAAGATGCCCGTGCCGTGTTGTCGGCTGCGGGCCCTTGCAGCTTGCTTTTGTCAGGCGGTTCATCGCCATGCGATTTTTATACCGCCTTGGGGCAAGAAGAAATGAATTGGGGCGACATTCATGTTGCTCTGGTTGATGAGCGTTGGGTTGATGAAGATGATGATGGCTCCAATGCCGCTTTGGTGAAACGCACCCTCATGGCGGGTCATGCTGCGCAAGCCACATTCCTGCCAATGAAAAATTCGCTGACACCGCATCAGGCCGAGGCCGAACTGGACCGGCAATATCGCCTCTTGCCGAAACCGGCGCTCAGCGTCTTGGGCATGGGGCCTGATAAGCATACGGCGTCATGGTTTCGCGACGCGGCGGAATATGAAATTGTCAGCCGCGCCGATACGCCGCTTCTGGTCGGTGGCCTCCAAGCGCCGCAAACGCCGGTCACCGGCGCTTATCTTCAGCGCATGACGATTACCGGCGCCATGTTGGGGTTGAGCGGCAAAGCCTATCTCATCATTAAAGGCGACAGCAAGATTGAACTGCTGCGCGCCTGTCTGGCGGCCCCTGCCAGTGCTAGCCCAATCGGTCGCGCGGCGGCCATATTGGGGCCGCGCTTGCAGATTTTTGCTTTGCAGGGGGACGGCTAATGCACGCGGAACTTGAACGCATTACTTCGCGCATTGCGGCACGCTCGGCTGCCACGCGCCAGCAATATTTAGATGATGTTGCCGCCGCCAACGACGCGCCGAAAGGCCGCGACAGCCTGTCGGCAGGAAATAAAGCCCATGCTTTCGCCGCCTGTCCGGTGCATGACAAGCAATCCATGCTCGGCGGCGAATGGCCGAACATCGCCATTATCAGCGCCTATAATGATATGTTGTCAGCGCATCAGCCCTATCATCGCTATCCCGATATTATTCGTGAGGCGGCCCGCGGCTGCACGGCGACGGCGCAATTTGCGGGCGGCGTGCCTGCCATGTGTGATGGGGTGACGCAAGGCCAGCCGGGCATGGAACTGTCTTTATTTTCGCGCGATGTTATCGCCATGAGCGCGGCCATTGCGCTGTCGCATAACAGTTTTGATGCGGCGCTTTATTTAGGCATTTGCGATAAAATCGTGCCGGGTCTGCTTATCGGTGCTTTACAATTTGGTCACTTACCGGCAATTTTTGTGCCGTCCGGGCCAATGGCGTCGGGCCTGCCAAATAGCGAGAAAGCACGAATTCGTCAGCTCTATGCCGAGGGCAAAGCCAGTCGCGAGACGCTGTTGCAGGCCGAGTGCGACAGCTATCACAGCGCCGGCACATGCACATTTTATGGCACCGCCAATTCCAACCAAATGCTGATGGAATTTATGGGCTTGCACATGCCCGGCGCAGCCTTCATTCCGCCCGATACGCCCTTGCGCGATGCCTTGACCGTCGCCGCCACCCATCGTGCAGCGGCCATTTCATCTTATGGCGAAGAAGCCACAGCACTGGCCGATATCATTGATGAGAAAGCCATTGTCAATGCCATGGTCGGCCTGTTGGCGACCGGCGGGTCAACCAATCACACATTGCATTTGCCCGCCATTGCGCGCGCCGCTGGGATTATCATTGATTGGCAGGATTTCGATGAGTTGTCGAAAATCGTGCCTCTGCTGACGCGGGTTTATCCAAACGGCCAAGCAGATGTAAATCATTTTCATGCCGCCGGTGGCATTGGCTTTGTTATCGGCACCTTATTGGATAATGGGTTATTGCATAATGATGTCCGCACGATTTTCGGCCAGGGCCTCAGCGCCTATCGCCAAGAACCGGTGCTGGAAGACGGCCGGCTTATCTGGCGCGACGGCGCGACGCAAAGCGGCGATACCGAAATTCTGACCGATTGCGCCACCCCGTTTGACGCCGAGGGTGGTATTCGCTTGGTTGACGGCAATTTGGGGCGCGCCATTATCAAAGTCTCTGCCGTGCAGCAAGCGCACCGCGTGATTGAAGCGCCGGCACGGATTTTTCACAATCAAAATGCGGTGCAAGAGGCGTTTGAAGCGGGCCAATTGGACGGCGATGCGATTATTGTGCTGCGCTTTCAAGGCCCGGCAGCCAATGGTATGCCGGAATTGCACAAGCTGACACCGTCCTTATCGGTCTTACAAGATCGCGGCTTTAAGGTGGCATTGGTGACAGATGGGCGCATGTCGGGCGCGTCGGGAAAAGTGCCCGCCGCCATTCATGTGACGCCGGAAGCTGCGCATGGCGGACCTTTGGCCCAATTAAATGACGGCGATTTAATTCGCCTCGATAGCGAGAGCGGCGTTTTGAGCTGCGCCTCGGATTTGACACAACGCCAGATTGCGACCGCGCCTTTGCCTAATGAAGGCCCGGGCTTGGGGCGCAATTTGTTCAACACATTAAGAGCCGGCGTCGGTTCAGCAGAAACAGGGGCTTCACTTGTGGCGCCTGAGGAGGGGTAAATGTTTCTAGTGGGTGATATTGGGGGGACTAATGCGCGTTTTGCCATTGCCCGCACGACAGATGATCACGCCATTGTGATTTCCGATTTCGAGAAATTCAATGCCCATCAATTTGATCGTTTTGACGATACGATGAATGAATTTGTCGACCGTATTGGTATGCGTCCGTCATTGGCCGTGCTGGCTGTGGCCGGGCCGATTAATAATGGCGAGGTGCAATTCACCAATCGCACATGGCAGCTAAATGCCACGCAAATTGCACAAAGCTGTCAGCTTGATGAAGTCTGTCTGATGAATGACTTCACCGCCATGGCCTATTCGGTCACCCATATTGGCGATGACAGCTATATCGATCTGAAGCCCGGACGCGCCACTGAGAATGCGCCGATTTTGGTCGCCGGACCCGGCACGGGTTTTGGCTCTTGTCTACTTTTGCCGCAAGCCGATGGCCGCTGGCAGACCATCGCCGCCGAGGGCGGCCACAGCCTTTTCGTGCCGCGCAATGAATTGGACCGCGAAATAATGCGTATCCTGAGCCGGCACACGCAGGCAATTTCGGTCGAACGTATTTGCGGTGGCGCGCATTTGGAAGAATTGATAAAGGCGATGGCAGAATTGCATGGCTGCGCTGCGCCCGATTTCGGACCGCAAGAAATTATCGAACTGGCCGAGAGCGGGGACGCCTTATGCCACGATATTTGCCAAATACGCGCCGATGCGATTGTCTCAAGCTTGGCCAATATGGCGCTGGTCGGCGGCTCGCTTGGCGGCATTGTTGTCGCCGGTGGCGTGGCGCGTCATTTGCTCAATTTCCTGCGCGAAGAACAAACTATTGAACGCTTCGCTTCGGTCTGGCCGGAGGGCAATTATCTGCAAAACATTCCTATTCGCCTTTTGGTGAACCCGCTTGCCCCGCTGGTTGGCGCGGCGGCGCATTATTTACAAAACGAGAAATAAAATGAGCGAGAGACCCGATCTGTTTGCCTGCCCCATTGTTCCGGTATTAACCATCGATACCCCCGAACAAGCCAAACCTCTGGCCGAGACATTGGGCAAGGTGGGATTTACAGCATTGGAAGTGACCTTTCGTACAGCCCATGCCGCCTCGGCGATTGCCGCCATGCGCAAGGCATGCCCAGATTTGCACATTGGCGCAGGCACGATTACCGGTGCCGCACAATTTGAGGCCGCATGCGGTGTCGGCAGTGATTTTTTGGTTTCACCGGGCACCAGCCCAACGCTTTTTAACCTGTTCAAGCAAGCCACCATGCCGGTTTTCCCCGGCATTGCGACGCCCAGCGAGGCTCTGGCCGCTTATGAGCAAGGCTATAAAATTCAGAAATTTTTCCCCGCCAGTACTAATGGCGGCACTGCCATGCTGAAGGCCATGTCGGCACCTTTGGCCGATATTTCTTTCATGCCGACAGGCGGTATTAATCGCGAAAATATGCAAGACTATTTAACATTGCCCAATGTGGTGAGCATTGGCGGAAGCTGGATGATTGACACCGAAGCGCTCGCCGCCGGTGATTGGAATAAGCTGGGCGCTTACGCAGAAAGCCAAATTCAGGCTTAGGGAAAAAACATGAGCCAAGCCCTCAACAATGCCGCAGCCCTTCGACTGCAATTGATGCAATATTTACCGATGCGGGCGCATGACCCGCATACCAATCCGGCCAAATTATTGGCCTATCGTTTATCTGATGAATTGGCGGCAGGGCGATTGAGCCTCGCGCAAATGGAAACCATTTTGGCCGATTTGTGCCAAACCACGGCGCGCGACCGCGGCAAGCGCTTAGCCGACCGCGCAGGACTCGGTGAGATTGAAAGCTGGCGACGCCAATTCAATAAAGTCATCCGCCAAAAAGCCAAAGGCGGATTTTCCACATTTCGTAAATGGGCCGAAAGCGAAGCCATCGGGCTGGTTGTCACGGCGCATCCGACTTTCGCCATGACCGACGCCATGCGCGCGCATCTTTTGGCTGCTGCCAGCGGCGCCAAAGCACCACGCAAGCTGACGGCTGATAGCATAATCCGCAACGAGCCGCCGCGCCTCAGTGATGAGCATGATGAGGCGCAAACGTGTATCCGCACCATGCATCGGGTGATTGATGACGCCAATGCGGCCATTATCAAACATGCCGCCAAGAGTTTTCCAACCCAGTGGACGAAACTGACGCCGCAATTAATCACGGTCGCCAGTTGGGTCGGCTATGATTTGGACGGGCGACGAGACATTCAATGGACCGATACGATTCGCCTGAAGCTCAGCGAAAAAGCCGGAAAATTGGCCGATTATCTCGAGATTGCCCAAGCCATTGCCGCCGCCTGTAAGACGCCCCCAAAAGGGCTTTTGGATTTTATCGCCGCGACGCAAACCGCTTTGCGGATTGCGCAAGACGAAAAAGACGCTTTCGCGCAAGATTTGAGCCAAGCCGATAATCTCGCAGCGGCGGCCAAAACCCTGACAATGCCGCAGGCCGGTCGTTGGCTCGATACCGCCCCGGCGCTGAAATATCTCAACGCCGCCATCAAACAAGCCGGTGAGCGTAAAACCAAGCAAGCCTGTTTGGTGCTGAAAGCGCATATTATGCGCTGTGGCATGGGTTCAGCGCGCTTGCATTTGCGGGTCAATGCCCAGCAAGTCTTGACCGCCATTGGCGCCCATATATCAGTGACCGGCGATGACCGCTTAAACTCGCGCACATTTTTGCGCCGCGTATCTAAATTCGCCGAGCGGGTGAAACCGATTAAATCGGACTTTGCCATGCTCGATGCGCAAGACGGCACAGTTGACCGGCAGCTTATTTTGGCGGCACAAATTCTTAACAGCATTGACCGCGATATGCCGATACGCTTTCTCATCGCTGAAAGTGACCAAGCCAGTATTGTGCTGAGTGCGTTGGCGCTGGCGCGCTATTATGGCGTTGCCGAGCAATTGGATATTTCGCCGCTATTTGAAACCCCTCACGCGCTCAGAAATGGTGGTCGCGTGGTCGCGCAAATGCTCGAGCAACCGGCCTATCGCGCCCATGTCAAACGGCGCGGCGTCGTCGCCGTGCAAACCGGCTTTTCAGATGCCGGCCGCTTTATGGGGCAAATTGCGGCTGTTTTGGCGGTCGAGCGGCTGCAATCGCATCTCGCCACCGCGATCTCCGAATCCGGCCTGACCGATATGCGCGCGCTTATTTTCAATACGCATGGCGAGTCCATCGGACGCGGCGGCCATCCGGGCACGCTGACCCAGCGCATGGATTATATTATGAGCCCGTGGGTGTTTGAGCGTTTCCGCCGGCAAAACATCGCCCTCACCCATGAATTCAGCTTTCAAGGCGGTGACGGCTTTTTATGGTTTGGCAATGACCGGTTGGGCGAGGCGTCATTGCTGCAACTCATATGCGCGCGTTTTCAGCCGACCGAAATGGCGGCTGATGATGAGTTTTATGCTGATGCCGATTTTGTTTGGGACTTTTACAATGAAGTCATCAACCAACAAGACAGCCTGTATCACGATGATGATTATCGCTACATACTGTCGGGCTTTGCGCGCAATTTCCTCATTCCGTCCGGCTCGCGTCCCGAAATACGGCAAGCCAGCGGGCCTTTGGCACAATCAACATTTACACCGCGGCGGATTCGCGCCATTCCGCATAATGCGATTTTGCAGCAATTGGCGATACCGACCAATGTGATTTTTGGCATTGGGCGCGCCGGCCGGATTGACCCGAACCGCTTTAATATGATTTTCCGCCAAGCGCCGCGCGGGCGCACCATTATGGATATGGTGCTGGGCAGCTGGCGCAATACGCATTTGCAAATTCTGGCCGCCTATGGCGATTTTCAAGATCCAAATTTTTGGATTTCGCGCTCCATCGCGCAAGGCAATCAGCCGGCACGTTGGCAATATCGCGTCGTCGCGCACCAGCTTTACCAACGCAATGCCAATCCGAAATTGCGCCAATTATTATATCGCCTGCGCGCCGATGGCGATTTATTGGCAGGCATTATGCATGCTGAGAAAAGTGATATCAGCTTGGGCTTGTCGGGCGAAACCGATGGCGCGACGCAAAACCAAATCCTGTTTCACGGCATTCGGCTGGCGATTTTAATGCACGCACAATTTGTCTGCGCCGCCTTGCCGGTCAATGCACCACCCGGCGCGACACGTGATGAGATTATGGAGCGGATTTGCAATTTCGATTTGGCCCATGTCATGGATATTTTGACCACCACTTATCACCCCAGCGAAAGCGGGGTTGCAAAATTGGGCCGACCGGAAAAAGCGGGCAGAACAGACGAGCCACAACGTATTTTGGCCGATTTGAGACAATGCCGTCGCTTGGTGCAAATGACCAGCCAGGGCTTGGCGCACGGCTTCAACGCCTATGGCTAAAGCGATAACAGCAGCGGCTTCTCAATATAGTCAGCCAGCGTCGCCAAAAATTGTGCGCCAATAGCGCCGTCAATGGCGCGGTGGTCGCATGATAATGTCACCTGCATTTGGGTTTGCGACACGGTTTCACCGTCGATCAGGTGTAGCTTCCGCACCGGCCCACCAACCGCCAATATGGCCGCTTGCGGCGGATTGATGACGGCGGTGAATTGGTCAATGCCAAACATGCCCAAATTTGAAACAGAAAAACTGCCGCCTTCATATTCAGACGGCTTTAACCGCTTCTCAGCAGCGCGCGCTGCCAAATCTTTAATTTCCGCGCCGATGGCGCGAATGGATTTTTCATCGCACCGCGTCACAATCGGCGTGATGAGACCTTCGGGCAGCGCCACGGCAACACCAATATCGGCATGATGATGGCGCAAAATAGCGTCGCCCGCAAAAGACACATTAACCTCCGGCACTTCCATCAGTGCCAAAGCACTGGCGCGGACAATGAGATCATTGAGGGAAATTTTTTCACCCTGCTCAGCCAGAACCAGATTCACCCGCGCGCGATAATCCATCAGCGCATCAAGCGTCAGGCTTCGGGTCAGATAGAAATGCGGGATTTGCTGCATGGACTGGCTGAGCCGCGTTGCAATTGCGCTGCGCATCAGATCCAATGGCACTTCATCATAAGCCCCTGGCGTATAATAAGCCCGCGCATCGGGCAACGCCGGCATGATGCCGCTATGCATTTGCCCTGTTGTGGTTGCAGATGCGGCCGCCGATGCAAGAGGTGCAGCCAATATGGTCGTTCCGTCGCGTACCGCCTCAATATCGCGTTTGATAATCCGCCCATTGGGGCCACTGCCGGTTATTTGTGACAGCTCAATGCCGCTTTGCTGCGCCAAATGGCGCGCTAAGGGCGATGCGGTGATACGATTATCGGTCATTGCCGTTACGCCAACGCATCGGGTAAATAGGCCGCCCGCTTGGCAGCAGCAATAATTTGCCCAACTTGCGGCAAGGCCAAACGCTCGAGATTTTCGGCATAGGGCATTGGCACGTCAGCGCCATTGACCGCCTCAATCGGAGCGTCCAGCGCATCAAACGCATGGCGCTGCACTTGCGCCGCCAATTCCGAGCCAATGGAGCAAATCGGCCAGCCCTCTTCAATCGTCACCATGCGATTGGTTTTTTCAACCGACGCAATAACCGTATCGACATCGAGCGGGCGCAGGCTGCGCAGGTCAATCACCTCAGCGTCCAAGCCGATATCGCTCAAGGCGTCAGCCGCCTCAAGCGCCAATGCCACGCCACGCGCATAGGCAACCAAAGTGACATCAGCGCCACTGCGCGCAATGCGCGCGCGGCCAATGGGCAGCACATAATCATCATAATCCGGCACTTGGCCGGTCTCGCCATAGAGTAATTCATGTTCCAAAAACACCACCGGATTCGGGTCGCGAATAGCGGCTTTCAACAAGCCCTTAGCTTCCGACGCGGTGGCCGGGGTCAGCACAATCAGACCGGGCACATGGGCATACCAGCTTGAATAATCTTGGCTGTGTTGCGCGGCAACGCGGCTGGCCACACCATTGGGCCCGCGAAAAACAATCGGGCAGGAAATTTGGCCGCCGGACATATAGCGCGTCTTGGCCGCGCTATTGACGATTTGGTCAATCGCCTGCATGGCAAAATTAAACGTCATAAATTCGACCACCGGCTTGAGGCCAGAAAACGCCGCGCCTGTGCCAAGCCCGGCAATGGCGTGTTCGGTAATCGGCGTATCAATCACGCGCTTGTCGCCAAACTCATTAAGCAGACCTTGCGTGACTTTATAGGCGCCTTCATATTCCGCCACTTCTTCGCCCATGATAAAGACATCGCCGTCGCGGCGCATTTCTTCGGCCAACGCATCGCGCAAAGCTTCACGCATGGCAATCTCGCGATATATTGTGTCGGCAGGCAAGGTCAGTTCGGCCGCGGCCTGCGCTTCAACCGGTTTGACGGGTTCTGCTTTTTGTGGCTTTTCCGGCGTGGGCGCCTCATCAGTCGGTTCAGCTTTCGCTTCTTGCGCAACCTCTTGATCTGAATCTTGCTGCATCAGCGCCGTCGCCGCGCTTTCATCCTCGCCATCCAATAACAAAACCGCAATCGGCTGGTTTACTTTGATTTGGTTGGGTCCGGCTTCAAATAAAATTTTGCCAACCACACCATCATCAATGGCTTCCAGTTCGACAATCGCTTTATCGGTTTCAATCTCCGCCAGAATATCGCCCGACGCGACGGGTTCATTTTCTTCGACAAGCCATTGCGCGATTTTACCGCTCTCCATAGTCGGTGACAGCGCCGGCATCAGAATTTTAACTGCCATGGTAATCTCCTCCAGCCTCAGAAGGTGCCGCGAGAATATCGGTCATTAATTCGCTATCGAGCGGCAAATCTGCCGACAGCGCAAAATTGACTGCCACTTCAACCTCTTCCTTAATCTCTTCACGCCGCGCCTTAATCATCGCTTCGTCAACCAAGCCGCGCGCCAATAACCGACCCTCCAAAACTTTAATCGGATCAGTTTCTTCGCGCACTTTATCGACTTCGTCGCGCTTTCGATATTTGGCCGGGTCGGACATGGAATGGCCGCGATAACGATAGGTGAGCATTTCGAGAATGAACGGCCCTTTACCGGCGCGTATATGTTTAACGGCTTTTTGCCCGGCCGCGTAAACCGCCTCGACATCCATACCATCGACTTGCGTGCCCGGAATATCAAAGCTCACGCCACGCTGCGATAAATCGATTTGCGATGAGGCGCGTTCAATCGACGTGCCCATCGCATAGCGATTATTCTCGATAATATAGAGGCATGGCAGGGTCCACAGCTTGGCCATATTAAAGCTCTCATAAACCTGACCCTGATTTGCCGCGCCATCTCCGAAATAGACAAAGGCGATATTGTCATTACCGCGATATTTATTAGCGAAAGCCAAACCGGTGCCCAACGGTACTTGCGCCCCGACAATGCCGTGACCGCCATAGAAGTTTTTCTCGACAGAGAACATATGCATGGAACCGCCCTTGCCTTTAGAATAGCCCTCCATACGGCCGGTCAGCTCGGCCATGACACGCCCCGGCTCCATGCCGCAGGCCAGCATATGGGCATGGTCGCGATAACCGGTAATCGTCTGGTCACCGGCTTGCGTCACCGCTTGCAAGCCCACCACCACGGCCTCTTGCCCAATATAGAGATGGCAAAAGCCGCCAATTTGGCCCATCGCATAAACCTGACCGCAACGCTCTTCAAAACGACGAATACGCGCCATATCGGCCCACATTGAAATCAGCTTCTCATCTGATAGCCCAGTCTTTGATGGGTTGGGGGTTTTGGTTTTTTTTGCTGCTGCCATTTCTTCCTCTTTGTCTTCTTCCTCTATCTCGGCATGTTTTTTTATTATCGAAGAAATAGCGCGTCGTGAAAAGGTAAATGTCCAGCGTTGTCATAAAAAGACTTTTTATTTCCTTGCGGCGCAATAATTCGACATTTTCAATCTTTTAAGGGCGCATGAATGGCCAAAGATTTCTCAGGCCGCGCCCTTCAACACGCTCAACAAACCAGCTATTTCCAGCCGCGAGGGTTTTCGTCCATTTCGGCGTTTTTGGCGTCCATAAACGCTTTTAATCGCGCCGCGATTTCAGGTTTGCGCGTGGAAATATCATAGGCCTCGCCGGCATCGGCTTGCATATCAAACAGCCACGGGCCATGCGCCTGCCAAATCGGAAACCGTACCGGATCGGTCGGGTAGGCAACCGGCTTGCGGGCGCGATATTTATAACCCGCATCGCGCACCGCCATCAGCGTGCCCGCCGCATAATAATAAAGCACCCGGTGCGGACTGTCGCCGCCGCGGAGCATCTGGGCGATTGATTTGCCGTCAATCATCCGGTCTTGCGGCGGCGGTAATTGCAATTCGTCCAGCAAGGTCGGCAATAAATCCGTGCCCATGGCCAGCGCGTCAGAGCGCGCCGGTTTGAGCGCGCGCGGCCAATGCGCGATAAACGGCACATTCACACCGCTTTCAAAACTGACCCCTTTGCGCCCGCGGCCGATGCCGCGCCCTTCCCACCATGGGCCATTATCACTGGTCACGATGATGAGCGTATTGTCGAAACGCCCGCGCGCTTTCAGCGCCGCCACAATGCGCCCCACCGTATCATCCAACCCCTGCACCACATCGCCATACAGACCGGCATCGGATTTGCCGGCCTCGTGCGGCGCGGCGTAAAGCGGCACATGCGGGAAATTATGCGCGAAATATAAAAACAGCGGCTTGTCTTGCGGCGCTTTGGCGATGAACTGCTCCGCCGTTTCGGCATAGAGCGGGTTCAGCGCGGTTTGGTCGACCGGCGCTTCATGCGTCACCCGCTCGCCATCCGCCGCCGTGCCGCTTACCAGTGTGAACGGGGTCATGTCGTTGGAATAATAAGTGCCGAAAAACTTGTCGAAACCGAACGCCGTCGGCACTGACCGGTCATGGTCACCCATATGCCATTTGCCGACCATGGCGGTGTGAAAGCCGCCCGCTTTCAGCACATCGGCAATAAGAATTTCCTCGCGCGGCAAGCGCACCGGATTGTCGAAGAAGCGATTAAGACGGTCGAACGGCGAGCCGGAAGGAAACGGCACATGGGTCAGACCGGCACGCGGGGCCATGCGGCCGGTCAACATGGCGGCGCGCGATGGCGAACACACCGGTGCGGGGGCATAATAATTCTGCAGTACCACGCCATTGGCGGCCAGCGCGTCCATATGCGGCGTTTTGATGACGCGATTGCCGGTGAAGCCGAGGTCGCCATAGCCCAAATCATCGAACAAAATGATTACCACATCGGGCGCATCGGGCGCGGCCGGACGGGTGATGGAGGCCAAATAGGCTTGTTTCGACGCCATGCGCGCGGCGTCATCGACCTGCTCGTAAGTGGCGATTTTGACGCTTACATAAATCACACCGAGCAGTGCACCCGCCGCCGGCACAGCCAACACATAAGCCACTATGAGGGCTAATCGGCCGAGCCATTTTTTGACCGAAGCGGGTATTTTGAACGGCATTAGGTAGTGCCCAAATCGACTTCCAAACTCGAGATTGCATTGACGAAATTATTCGGTGCATGCGTTTGTTTGCCCGTCCATTCAATATTGGGGAAGCGGTCGAGGATGCGCCGATAGGCCGTCTCGAGCTGCATATTGGCGATGCGCTGGCCGAGGCAAACATGCGGGCCGGTGCCGAAAGCCAAATGGTCTTGCACATTGTTGCGATGCATATCCATGCGGTCGGGATCGTGAAAAACATCCGGGTCGCGATTGGCGGCGCCGTAATACATGATGACTTTTTCGCCGGGCATAATTTGCTGGCCCGAAAACTCAGCTTCGGCCAGCGCCGTGCGGCGCATATACATAACCGGCGACACCAGGCGCAGCGCTTCGGGCACCATGGCCGGCACCAGATTGGGGTCGTCCAGCAGCATTTGCTTCTGGTCTTTAAATTGCGTCAACAGCCGCATGGTGCCGGATAGAGAATTGCGCGTCGTGTCATTGCCGGCAAAAATAATCAGCAACCATGAGCCATCGAGGTAAGACTGGTCCATCGGTTCGCCATCAACTTCAGTGGTGGCAATCACCGTCAAGAGATCATCGCGCGGATTTTTGCGCCGGTCCTGCAGCACTTTTTGTCCGTAATTGAACATTTGCCGAATGTTCCAGAGAAACTTCATGACAAAAAACGGGCTGATTTTGGCGTTCGGGTTGGAAACAATATATTGGGCGTTTTCCAGATAATGCATCCAGCGCACAATTTTCGGCCGGTCTTTTTCATCAATGCCCAGCATTTCGCACAGCGTGTACATGGGCAGCCATTCGGAAAAATTGGTCACCATATCGACCTTGCCGTCATTCTTTTTGGCAATCGCTTCCATTTTATCGAGCAGGCGATCGACCTCGCCCTCAACGCGGCTTTGCAACTGCGCGATATAATCGGGCGTGAAAAACGGCCGGTGCGCCATGCGCAACGGAATATGAAACGGCTGGTCCATATTGATCATTGAATTGAGCGCCGCGCCGCTCAAGCGTTTCGGGCCCTGTTGGCGGGCGCTATAGCCCATCAAAATGCCGCCCTTGCCGGAGGAGAAAGTCTTGGCGTCGAGGTCGCATTTTTTGACATCCTCGTAGCGCGACAGCGACCAGAAACCGGCAATATCCACATCGGCGGGCGGCTGCCACCACGCCACCGGCGCTTTTTCGCGCAGCGTGTGGAAATATTCATAAGGCTGGCCGTGCGCGGCAAAAGCCATAATATCCATCAGGTCGAACCCTTCAGGAGTCTGGTATTTTATATGCGGCGGACGATAATTATTATCTTCCGGCTGGATGGTTTCCGACAGCGATTGCATAATCAATCCTCGAAAAAAATGACGCTTGCGTCACGATTATAGGCCGCTCGCCGCATCGAGCAAGTCCCTCATGTGCGCGCCGCGAATTTGCGATAAATCAAATGCCCAGCAGCGCCAAACCGCCGGTCGCGCCCATAAGATAAGCGCCGGGCAAACGCGCTATCAAATCTTTATGGCCCGACAGCCCAAGGCCGATAAACAAGGCCGCGCCGAGCAAATTCATCGCCGCCACCGGCAGCACCATTGGTGCCGCGTCGGGATTATAAGCGACATTGGCCAGCGTCAAGCCGCTGACCACCAACATGATGGTAAACATATCCCACGACACAGTGCTCAAAGAAATGGTGGTTTGCGGCGGCGCCGCTTTATAAATCTCGCCGAGATAAATGCGGCGGCCGAAAACGCCGTGAAACAACGCGCCCAAAATAGCCACCGCAGCGGCGGCGATTAAAAACCAAAATTCCATCTCGCTTCTCCCCTATCGCTCAAATAACTAAAACAAAGCGTGACACAGGCGCGCGCGGGGGGCAAGGCGGTTTTCCTTGAATACTGCCGCCAAGCCAGTATAACAGCCAGCGCAGCGTTAGCGCGCTGCATGGAGAGGTGCCGGACGCTATAAGCACTTATCGAGCGACAGCGAGATTTAGTGCGCCTTGCGCAAGTGGGTCTGATAAATCTCCACGAGACGGAGAGGTGCCGGAGTGGTTGAACGGGGCGGTCTCGAAAACCGTTGTGCGCGCAAGCGTACCGAGGGTTCGAATCCCTCTCTCTCCGCCACGCTAAAAGCACCCGCTAGCCCGAAGGGATAGCCCCGACCCGCCTCAGCGCGAAACCACATGCTTGCCCAGACGGCGCCCATTCCCTAAGCTTTGCCGGCAGTGCAGGAGGCAATCATGCAGGATTTTAAAGACAAGGTGGCCGTAGTCACGGGCGGCGCCAATGGCATTGGCTTTGACATCGCCAAAGCGCTGGCGCGCGAGGGCGCGCATGTGGTCATCGCCGATCTCGGCCAAGCCGCATGCGACCAAGCAGCAGCTGACATCACCGCCCAAGCCGACGCGGCGGGTGCTACCGCCATCGGCCATAAATGCGACGTCACGCTGGAGGGCGACATCACCGCGCTGGCCGATGCCGCGTGGGACAAGTTCGGTCACGTCGATCTTTTGTTCAATAATGCCGGTGTTGGTGCCAGCGCCGGCCCGGCCGTGAAAACCAGCGATGCCGATTTGCGCTGGATTTTTGAGGTTAATTTTTTCGGCAATTGGAACGCGTGTATGGAGTTCACCCGCCGCTTTATGGCGCAAGGGACAACAGCGCATATCTGCAATACTGCATCAGAAAATTCCATCGGCTGGCCGATGCCTTTTTTGGCCGGCTATAACGCCTCGAAAGCCGCCGTGCTCGGCTATACTGGCATGTTGCGCATGGAGCTGCCCGCGCATATCACCGTGTCGCTTTTGTGCCCGGGCTGGACGCGAACCGATATCGCCAATTCGGGCACTAAACGGCCTCAGAAATTCGGTGGTGCCAAACCGCCGCGCCCGCCGCTGCCGCTGGACGACGCGCACCAGCCCTATGAGCCCGATACGGTCGGTGCGCATACGCTGGCGCAGATTAAAAACGGCGCGTTTTATATTTTCCCGCATTACGCGGCGCGCCATTTGGCCGAGGAACGCAATGACGAAATCATCGCCGCCTTTGACGCGCAAACCGAAGCAACGCCGGATTGGCTGAAGCACGATACGCGCTCTTTCTTCGAGGCCATACAGGCGGCGCGCGCCAGCACCAAACAGGAGTAGTCCTTATGCAAGCTTTGCGGGTCAATCAATTGCTGCCCGATCTGGCGGGTGTGGCGCTGGAGGAAGTCGCGACACCCAAGCCCGACGCCGGCCAGGTGCTGGTCAAAATCCGCGCCGCCACATTGGGCTTCCCCGATTTTCTGATGACGCATGGCGGCTATCAGTTAAAGCCGCCCGTGCCGTTTTCGCCGGGCATGGAAGGGGCCGGTGAAATTGCCGCATTGGGCGTCGGCGTCAGCGACTGGGAAATTGGCGATAGAGTGGTGTTCGGCGGCCTCGGCAGTTTTGCCGAATATATGCTGATGCCCGCCGAAAGTTTGCGCAAAATCCCCGACAATCTCGATTTCGCCACCGCCGCCGCCACCGGTTCGGCCTATCTGACGGCCTATGTCGGTGTGGTGCGGCGCGGGCTGTTGCAAAAAGACGAATGGCTGCTAGTGCATGGCGCGGCCGGCGGGGTCGGCCTCGCCGCGGTCGATCTCGGCAAGCATTTGGGAGCCAAAATTATCGCCACCGCCTCGTCGGATAAGAAGCTGAAAATCATCGCCGATAAATTCGCCCCCGAAGCGGTGATCAATGTCAATCAGGGTTTCCGCGAGACGGTGAAAGAATTGACCAATGGCGGGGCCGATGTGATTTACGACCCGGTCGGCGGCGATGTTTTTGACGAAAGCGTGCGCTGCATTGGCTGGGATGGCCGCCTGTTGATCATCGGTTTTACCGATGGCCGCATCCCCGAAATCGGCGTCAACATGCCGCTCATTAAAGGCTTTTCCGTGGTCGGCGTGCGGGCCGGTGAATATGGTCGCCGCAACCCGCAAAAAGGCGCGGAAAATCAGCAAGCGGTTTGGCAATTGGCGGCGCAGGGCAAAATCAACCCCCATGTGCATGCGCAATTACCGCTCAGCCAATGGCGCGACGGCTTCGCCATGATGGCGCGGCGCGAGGTTGTCGGGCGGGTGATTTTTTGCCCCGATAATTAAAACGGCTTAATTTTTATCGAGATAATCGAGTATCGCATCAGCCGCTTGGTCGGCGCTGAGCTCGGTCGTATTGACGACAATCTCCGGTGCTTCGGGCGGCTCATACGGGCTATCGATACCGGTGAAGTTTTTCAACTCACCGGCACGGGCTTTTTTATACAGCCCTTTTACGTCTCGGTTCTCGGCAACATCCAGCGGCGTATCAACATGCACTTCGACAAACGCGCCTTCGGGTACCAGCGCGCGCACCATATCGCGCTCGGCGCGGAACGGCGAAATGAAAGCGGTCAGCACAATCAGACCGGCATCGGTCATCAAGCGCGCCACCTCGCCAATACGGCGGATATTTTCAATGCGGTCGGCATCGGTAAAACCCAAATCCTTGTTCAAACCGTGACGCACATTGTCGCCATCGAGCAAGAATGTGTGACGCCCCTCGGCGTGCAGCTTTTTCTCCAGCGCATTGGCAATGGTCGATTTGCCCGAACCGGAAAGACCGGTGAACCAGATAATGCGCGGGCGCTGGCCTTTCAATGCGGCGTGGGCGGCGCGGTCCACTTCGATCGCCTGCCAGTGAATATTATGCGCGCGGCGCAGGCTGAAATTGAGCATCCCCGCCGCCACGGTCGCATTGGTCAGCTTGTCGATAAGCACGAAACTGCCGAGCTTCGGATTGTCGGCAAACGGCGCAAAGACAATCTGCCGGTCGGTCGCCAGCTCGACCACGCCTATTTCATTGAGGCCCAATGTTTTGGCTGCCAAATGCTCCATATTATTGACATTGACGGCGTATTTGGGCGGCTGGATGCCGGCCGAAACGGCTTGCGTGCCGATGCGCATTTCATAAGCGCGGCCCGGCAGCATTTCCTCTTCATCCATCCAGACCAGGCTGGCCTCAAAGCGGTCGGCGGCAAGCGGCGGGTTTTGCGCCGCGGCAATCACATCGCCGCGCGAGCAATCAATTTCGTCTTGCAATGTCAACGTCACCGATTGACCGGCCACGGCTGCTTGCAAATCTTGCCGCGTGCCGTCCGGTGCCATGGTGACAATGGCCTCAATGGCGCTGGTTTTGCCCGACGGGACAATGCGAACCGGGTCACCCGGTTTCACCGTGCCGCCGCTAATGCGTCCGGAAAACCCTCGAAAGTCCAGATTGGGGCGATTGACCCATTGCACCGGCATGGTGAAATCGGCGTGCTGCGCCGCATCATCGGCCAATTCCACGCCCTCAAGATGCGCCAGCAAAGTGGGGCCGTCATACCATGGCGTGTTGGTGCTGGCGGCGGTGATGTTGTCGCCCAGAAGACCCGATATCGGGATGGCGACCGGTGCCGGCATATCCAGCGAGGCGGCAAAAGCGTTGAAATCCGCAACAATCTCGTCAAAGCGCGCGGCGGAAAAATCGACCAAATCCATTTTATTGACCGCCAGCACAATATGTTTAATGCCCAAAAGATGCACCAGATAGGCGTGACGGCGGGTTTGTGTCAGCACCCCTTGGCGTGCATCGATAAGCAGCACGGCGAGGTCGGCGGCGGACGCACCGGTCACCATATTGCGGGTATATTGCTCGTGGCCCGGCGTGTCGGCGACGATGAATTTGCGTTTTTCAGTAGCGAAAAACCGATAGGCGACATCGATGGTAATGCCCTGCTCGCGCTCGGCGGCCAAGCCATCCACCAACAGGGCGAAATCTATGGCCTCGCCTTGTGTACCGGATTTTTTGGACGCCGCTTGCAGCGCGCTGAGCTGGTCGTCAAAAATCATTTTGCTGTCATAAAGCAATCGCCCGATAAGCGTCGATTTGCCGTCATCGACACTGCCGCAAGTAATAAAGCGCAGCATGGTCTTGTCTTCATGCGCCTGCAAATAGGCTTCGATATCCTCGCCAATGAGGCTGTCGGCTTGATAATTTGGATGGGCGTCGGCCATTTAGAAATAACCCTGCTGTTTTTTCTTTTCCATAGAGGCGCTGGCATCATGGTCGATGGCGCGGCCCTGCCTTTCGCTGGTGGTGGTCAACAGCATTTCCTGTATCACTTCATTGAGTGTCGCCGCCTCGCTTTCCACCGCGCCGGTCAACGGATAGCACCCCAATGTGCGAAAGCGCACCGAGCGCATCACCGGCTGCTCACCGTCTTTTAACGGAAAGCGTTCATCATCGACCATCAGCAACAAACCGTCGCGCTCGACGGTCGGGCGCATTGCGGCGAAATAAAGCGGCACAATCTCAATGCCTTCAAGGCGGATATATTGCCAAATATCAAGCTCGGTCCAATTCGACATGGGAAACACGCGCATGCTCTGACCCGGCGCTTTTTTCGCATTATAGAGCGACCATAATTCGGGGCGCTGGTTCTTCGGGTCCCATTGATGGCTTTCGCTGCGGAAAGAAAACACCCGCTCCTTGGCGCGCGATTTTTCTTCATCGCGCCGCGCGCCGCCAAACGCAGCGTCAAAACCGTATTTGTCGAGCGCCTGTTTCAGCCCTTCTGTCTTCCACATATCGGTATGCAAGGGGCCGTGGTCGAACGGGTTAATACCTTTGGCGGCGGCCTCGGGATTTTGATGCACAATCAGCTCCATACCCGCCTGTTTGGCAGCTTTTTCGCGCAATTTGTACATTTCCTGAAATTTCCAAGTGGTATCGACATGCAGCAAAGGAAAGGGCGGCGGCGATGGAAAAAACGCCTTTTTGGCCACATGCAGCATCGCCGCGCTGTCTTTGCCGACCGAATAGAGCATTACCGGATTTTCGGCCTGCGCCACCACTTCGCGCATGATTTCAATGCTTTCAGCCTCCAATTGTTGCAAATGGGTGAGGCTTCTTTTAGCTTCTGGCTTGGCTTTGGGTTGGGTTTTGGGCATTGTGAACAGCGCTCTTCGGGTTAGTTACGCCCCCGCTCTATCGCATAAATAACATAAAATCAATGGTATTTATTATTATCTACAATAATTATTGTATTTATAATTTTACCCCCCTCTAAGCCCCCTCTGAGGCCTGCTTTTGCCTCTTGACTTAGACCTCTGGCCGCGTATATTCGCCGCTCAATTTGATACGAAGGTGGATAAACCGATGTACGCAGTAATTCGCACCGGCGGCAAGCAATATCGTGTTGCAAAAGACGATATCATCGCCATTGAAAAGCTCGACGGCAAAGCCGGCGACAAGGTGAAGTTTGACGAGGTTCTGATGCTGGGCGAGACCGGCAAAGAGCCTAAAATCGGTGCGCCCGTCGTCAAAGGCGCCAGCGTCACAGCCGAAGTGCTGGAACAAGCCCGCGCCGATAAAATCAGCGTCATCAAGTTCAAGCGTCGCAAGAACTACCATCGCAATAAAGGTCATCGCCAGCACGAAACCGTGCTCAAGATTACCGCTATCTCAGCCAAGGCCGCCGCTAAAAAAGCCGCGCCGAAAGCTGAAGCAGAAGACGCTGCAGAGGAGTAGGATAAATGGCTCATAAAAAGGCAGGCGGTTCATCCCGCAACGGTCGCGATAGCGCAGGGCGTCGTCTTGGCGTCAAGAAATTCGGCGGCGAGCACGTTATCCCGGGCAATATCATCATTCGCCAGCGCGGTACCAAATGGCACCCGGGCGAGAATGTCGGCATCGGCAAAGACCACACGATTTTCGCTGTCATTGAAGGCAATGTGCAATTCTCGCAAAGCCGCGGCGGACGCACATTGGTCTCGGTTGCCCCATTGGCCGAAGCAGCAGAATAACGGGCGCACAGTTTTGGTGATGGCCCGTAGGGCGGTCACAAAGGTAAAGGAGATGACCGCAAAGTCGTCTCCTTTTATTTTGCGCGCCCCAAAACCTTAAGGCTTTTTCTTTTTTTGAAAATGCCGCTAATTTGATGGAGAGGCCGTAACGGCCGGAAGGAAACCAGCGATGAAATTTCTCGACCAGGCGAAAGTATATATTCGCTCCGGCGATGGCGGGGCGGGCTGTGTCTCGTTTCGGCGCGAGAAATATGTCGAATTTGGCGGCCCCGACGGCGGCGATGGCGGACGCGGCGGCGATGTCATTGCCGAATGCGTCGATGGATTGAACACGCTGATCGATTATCGCTACCGCCAGCATTTCAAAGCCGGCATCGGCGTGCACGGCATGGGCCGCAACCGCTCGGGCCGCGATGGCAGCGATAAAATATTGGCGGTGCCCGTCGGCACCCAAATTTTCGCCGAGGATAATGAAACATTATTGGCCGATTTGACCGCCATCGGCCAGCGCGTGACCTTGGCCAAAGGCGGCAATGGCGGGTTTGGCAATGCGCGCTTTAAAGGCCCGGTCAATCAAGCACCGCGCCACGCCAATCCGGGTCAAGAAGGCCGCGACGCTTGGATCTGGCTGCGCCTCAAACTGATCGCCGATATCGGCCTTATCGGCCTGCCCAATGCCGGTAAATCGACCCTTTTGGCCGCGATGAGCCGCGCCAAGCCGAAGATTGCCGATTATCCTTTCACCACATTGCACCCCAATCTTGGGGTTGTCGGCCCGCCCGACCGGAAAGCCGGACGCGAATTTGTCATGGCTGATATTCCGGGCCTAATCGAAGGAGCGGCGGAAGGCGCCGGCCTTGGCCATCGCTTTTTGGGCCATGTCGAGCGTTGTGCCGCGCTGCTGCACCTCATCGACGCGACGCAAGAAAACGCCGTTGCCGCGTATCGTGTCATCCGCCAAGAGCTGGCCGCCTATGATGACGGGCTGGCGGCCAAAACCGAGCTGGTGGCGCTGACCAAAACCGATGCGCTGACGCAAGACCAATTACAAGAAGTAAGCGACACAGTGGCGCTTGAGACCGGCGCTCAAGTGCTGCCGATTTCGGCCGTTAGCGGCGACGGTTTGCGAAAACTCTTCGATGCGCTGGCCGCGCAAATTGATGACACGACGCGGCCCGAAGAGGCGGTCGCGCAAACCGGGGATGCTTGGCATCCATTGCAGGGTGAGTGAGATGCGCCGCGAGATAGAACAGGCTGACACGCTGGTCGTCAAAATCGGTTCATCGCTGCTTTTGCAAGACGAGGCGCTTAACCATGACTGGCTGACGGCCATGGCCGGTGATTTGGCCAAGCTCAAAAACCGCGGCAAGAAGCTGATTATCGTGACATCGGGCGCGGTGTCGTTGGGCTGTGCCACGCTGGGCCTCGACCGCGCAAAGCTGACACTGGAACAAAGTCAGGCGGCCGCGGCGGCGGGGCAGATCGAACTGGCGCAAGCCTGGCGCGCCGCATTGGCGCAACAAGGTTTGGCGGCGGCGCAGATTTTGCTGACGGCTGAGGATACCGAACAGCGCCGACGTTATTTAAATGCGCGGCAAACCCTCACCACATTGCTGGCGCATGGGGCCGTGCCGGTGATCAATGAGAACGACACAGTGGCGACGCAAGAATTGCGCTACGGCGATAATGACCGGCTGGCAGCGCGCGTTGCCGCCATGGTGTCGGCCGATTGCTTATTGCTGCTATCTGATATTGACGGGCTTTACGATGCCGACCCGACACAAAACGGCGCGGCCGGCGAAGCGCAACCCAATTTCATCGACACTGTGCCGCAAATCGACAAAACCGTGGAAGCCATGGCCGGCGGCACCGGCTCCTCGCACGGCTCGGGCGGCATGGTGACCAAATTGCAGGCGGCGGCAATCGCCCAAGGCGCCGGTTGCCATATGGTGCTGGCCAGTGGCCGCGATAAAGCGCCGATATCAGCGCTCGCCAATGGCGCGCGTTCGACCCTGTTTGAGGCGCATGAAAACCCGCATCGCGCGCGCGCGGCTTGGATTGCCGGCGGCTTACAACCAAGCGGTGCGCTGCATTTGGATGCCGGTGCCGTGGCCGCGCTGGATGACGGTAAATCGCTGATCCCGGTCGGGATGACGGCACTTGACGGCACATTTGAGCGCGGCGATTGCGTGGCGCTGCTCGACCCTGACGGGACCGAGATAGGCCGCGGCCTGTCAGCCTATGCAAGCGCGGAAGCACAGCGTATGATTGGTTTGACCAGCGACGCCATGCGCCAAGAGCTGGGCTATCGCGGGCGCGATGAAATGGTGCACCGCGATGATTTGGTGTTGCATATGAGGCAAAAAAGGACCGATTAAAAGGGATTGCGACAATGAGCGAAGCACAAAAGCTGGATGACAATCTCGCCACCATGATGGGCGATTTGGGCGTCAAAGGACGCCGCGCCGCGCGCCGACTAGCTACCGCTTCGACGGCTGAAAAAGATGCGGCACTGCAAGAAGCCGCCAATGAGCTGCGCGCCGATGCGACCAACATTCTGGCCGCCAATGCCGAGGATATGAAATTGGCCGAAGCGCAAAATGTCGGCAAAGCACGCCTCGACCGTATCATGCTCGATGAAGCGCGCCTCGAAGGCATTGCGCAAGCGCTGGAAGCGATTATCAAGCTCGACGATCCGGTCGGGCAATCAATGGCCAATTGGCAGGTTGAAAACGGCCTCGACATCACCCGCGTGCGCGTGCCTTTGGGCGTCATTGGGGTGATTTATGAAAGCCGCCCCAATGTGACGGCGGATGCGGCGGCGCTGTGTCTGAAATCGGGCAATGCAGTTATTCTGCGCGGCTCGTCAGAAATTCAAAACTCGGCGCGGCTTATTCATGGGTGTTTTGCCCGCGCGCTGACCACTGCCGGTCTCGACCCGAATTGCGTTCAGATTGTCGATACCCCCGACCGCGCCGCTGTCGGCATGATGCTGGCCGGTCTGGACGGCAATATTGACGTGATTGTGCCGCGCGGCGGCAAAAGTCTGGTGGGACGCGTGCAAGAAGAAGCGCGGGTGCCGGTGTTTGCGCATTTGGATGGCGTCTGCCATGTCTATGTCCACGCCGACGCCGATCTCGATATGGCGCGCGAAGTATTGCTCAATGCCAAAATGCGCCGCACCGGCATTTGCGGCGCTGCCGAGACGCTGCTGGTTGATGCGGCATGCGCCGATACCCATTTGCCAGCTCTGGTAAGCGCCCTGCTCGACGCCGATTGCGCTGTGCGCGGCGACGCGGCGGCGCAAAAAGCCGATGCCCGCGTCAGCGCCGCCCAAGAACAAGATTGGTATGAGGAATATCTGGACGCGGTGATTGCGGTGAAAACCGTCAGCGGATTGGATGAAGCGGTGGAGCATATCGCGCGATACGGCTCCGGCCATACCGAGGCGATTGTGACGGCGGACACCAAAGCCGCTGAGGATTTTCTAAATCGCGTCGACAGCGCCATTGTCATGCACAATGCCTCGACGCAATTTGCTGATGGCGGTGAGTTCGGCATGGGGGCCGAGATCGGCATTGCGACGGGTCGCTTTCACGCGCGCGGGCCGGTCGGGCTGGAGCAATTGACCAGCTTCAAATATGCCGTGCGCGGCGCTGGCCAAACGCGGCCCAAATAAATGTCCAAACGCGGCCCAAATAAGCCGATGGCCAAATCCGCCGCGCCGCAATTTTTCCCGGGTGCCAAAGTGGCACTGTTTGGCGGCAGTTTCGACCCGCCGCATGACGGTCATCGCCTGGTCGCCAAAGCGGCGCTGCGGGCGCTGCAAGTCGATTATGTCTGGTGGTTGGTAAGCCCGCAAAACCCGCTCAAAACCCACAAGCCCGATGCGCTTGAAAAGCGCCTCGCCGCGGTGCGCGCGCTGGCCGATGACCGGCGTTTTATCGTCAGCGCTGAGGAGGCGCGCCTCGGCACGCATTACGCCATTGATACGGTGCGGGCGTCCAAAGCGGCCCACCCGCATGTTGATTTCGTCTGGCTCATCGGTGCCGATAATCTCACTGCATTGCATCGCTGGAAGGATTGGCAAAAACTGTTGCACGAGCTGCCTTTTGCGGTTTATCCGCGCCCCGGCGCGACGCATAAAGCGGGGCTGTCACCGGCCGCGCGCAGTATTGATTGGGCGCGCCTGCCAACCCAAGCGGCAGCGCAATTGCCGCTTTATACCCCCCCCGCTTGGGTGATGCTGGAGGGCGCGCGTTCCTCTCTTGCTTCATCGGATTTACGCAAAAACGTCAAAAAAGAAAATTGAACTGCGTGGCAAATTATTGCTAATCTTAACCCGTGGCCGCTTTGCCATAACGCAATGAGGCCACAATGGTTAAGTCAAGCCCCGCTGAAGGGGCTAAAGTGAGGAAACGCTCTGACTGACAAACAGCCACAAACTGCCGACACAAAAAGTCCGCAGAAGGCAAAGAATAACCGCCCCGCTCTCGATGACGGCGCGCTTCACCAAATGGTCCTGACCAGTCTCGACGATGATTTGGCGCAGGACATTGTCACCATAAATCTCCGCGGCAAATCGGCTTTGGCCGACCATATGGTCGTCGCCACCGGCCGCTCGCAGCGCCATGTCAGCGCTCTGGCCGACCATCTTACGCGCAAGCTGAAAGAGAGCGGACAAAAAGACGTCCGCACCGAGGGCCGCGCCACCGGCGATTGGGTGCTGGTCGATGCCGGCGATGTGGTGGTGCATATCTTCCGTGAGGAAGTGCGCGAATTTTACGGGCTGGAAAAAATGTGGGCCACCGAGGCCGAAGCGCAGGCCTATAATCCGGATGCCGATAAGCGTCCGGCCGGTCTGAGCGCGTAAACCTCCATGCGACTCGCCCTTTTGGCCGTCGGCCAGATGCGCGGTAGCGATGAAGCCCCGCTTTACGAAGATTACGCCAAGCGGGTGACGCAAAGCGGCCGCAGCATAGGTTTTGACGGCCTGCATCTCACACAAATCAAAGACCATGGCGATGCCACCGCCAAGCTGCATGCAGCGCTGGACGCGCATAAAGGTTTGATTGTTTTGCTCGATGAGGGCGGCGAAAATTGGTCGAGCCAAGAGCTCGCCGATCGGTTGGCGCAATGGCGCGACACCGGCCGCGGCGACGCGCTATTTGTCATCGGCCCGGCCGACGGCTTTGACGCCACTGTGAAAGCGCGCGGCGACATCACTCTGTCTTTGGGTAAAATGACGTGGCCGCATATGCTGGCGCGCGTCATGCTGGCTGAACAATTATGGCGCGCCATTTCCATTTTGACCGCGCACCCTTATCATCGCGCTTAAAGGAAATCATATGCACCGCGCGCTCATTGTTTTGGTCTTTTTATTTTGTGCCCCGGCTTTGGCGCAGCAGCAAAAGCTCGACGCGCTTAACGAAGAGATTGAAGACCGCAAAAACCGACAGGCCGAGTTGCAGGCTGCGGCCGAGCAGTTGAAGGCCCAAATAAAGGCCCTGCAGCGGCGCACCATCGCGCTGGCCCGCGACCTGCAAAATATCGACGCCGAACGCGACCAGTTGGAAAACCGCCTCGCCGAATTGGCCGTCAGCGAAAACCAGCTCGACGAAGCGCTGCAAAATGACCGCGCCGCCTTGGCGCGTCTCTTGGCCGGACTGCAAGCCATGCAAAAACAACCGGCCCCGGCTTTCGCCGTGCACGCCGATGACGCGCTGTCGGCGGTGCAAGGCGCGGTGGTGATGGCGGCTGTGGTGCCGGGCATGCAAGGACGCGCCGATGCGCTGCGCGACCGCTTGACCGAATTGGCCGCCTTGCGCGCCCGCATGGACCGGCAATCGGAGGCTTTGATTGTCGCCGAACAAGACGCCGCCAAAGCCCGCGCCGATCTCGATATCGCGCTAGCGCGCAAAGCCGAAGCCGAAAAGAAAACCCGCGCCGCCGCTAAGCGCGAGGCCGCTGCTATTGCCAAATTGGTGGCGGAAGCGCGCGACCTGCGCGACCTGTCACGGCGGCTGGAAAAGCGCCGCGACCCGCAAGCTTTTGGCGGCAGCGATTTTGCCGCGGCGCGCGGCCTATTGCCCCTGCCGGTGCGCGGGCGAGTGGTGACGCGCTATGGCGAGCGCAATGAAAACGGCGTGGCGCAGCAGGGTCTGTCCATCACGGCGCGACCCGGTGCGCAGATAAACGCGCCCTATGACGGTCTGGTCATGTATAGCGGGCCGTTTCGCCAATATGGCGAGATTGTTATTATCAGCCTCGCTGACGGTTTTCAGATGATCCTCGCCGGACTGGCCGGCAGCGGGGTTTATGTCGGCCAAGAAATTCTCGCCGGTGAACCGATCGGCGTCATGGCAGGCGCGCAGCCAGACCATGACGGGCATGAAAATCATCAATTGGAGTCTTCGACTTCGGGCCGTACTCGGCTATATATGGAATTAAGACATGACGGTCGGCCCATCGACCCGTCGCCATGGCTGCAAGACCGGCCAAAAACCGGCTAACCGCGCCATAGAAAAGGTAAAACCGACCGGAAAAGGCGGTTGAAAGGATTAAGATTATGGCAAGCAAATTGTGGAATGAGATGCGCCGTAAAACTCTGGCGCTGGCCCTCGCCGCGCCGCTGGCGCTGGTGTTGTCGCCTCTCTCATCGCCTCTCATATCACCGGCCGCGGCTGAAAATCGCTTGGACGAACAAGAGCTGTACAACCAGCTCAGCCTGTTTGGCGATGTGTTGGAACAAGTGCGCCGCAATTACGTCGATGCGCCGTCGGATAAAGAACTTATCGAAGCCGCGCTGTCCGGCATGATGGCCTCGCTCGACCCGCATTCGGCCTATTTGCCGCCGAAAATTTTCGAGGATATGCAGGTCGAGACCAAAGGCGAGTTTGGCGGCTTGGGTATTGAAGTGACGATGGAGAACGGGCTGGTCAAAGTCATCGCCCCGATCGACGACACGCCGGCCAGTCGCGCCGGCATGTTGCCCAATGACCTGATTTCCGAACTTGACGGCAAGCCGGTGCTGGGCCTCACCCTATCGGAAGCGGTGGAGCTGATGCGCGGCGAAAAAGGCAAACCGATTACGCTGACCGTGTTGCGCGAAGGCGAAAAAGAGCCGCTGGAAGTGACCATTGTGCGCGATACAATTAAAATCCGCGCCGTGCGCTCGCGGGTCGAGGGGCCGGACAAAAACATCGCCTATATCCGCCTCACCACATTCAATTCACAGACCACGCGCAATTTGAAAAAAGCTTTTAACGCCCTGCCCGCAGAAATCGGCAAGAACAATCTGGCCGGTTATATTATCGACCTGCGCAATAATCCGGGCGGTCTTTTGCGCGAGGCGATTTCGGTCTCCGACACCATGCTCGACCGCGGCGAGATTGTCTCGACGCGCGGGCGCAATGATGACGACAGCTCGCGCTTTGCGGCGCGGCGCGGCGACATGGCCCGCGGGCTGCCGATTGTCGTGTTGATCAATGGCGGCTCGGCTTCGGCCTCAGAGATTGTCGCCGGAGCGCTGCAAGACCATCACCGCGCGGTTATTCTGGGCACGCAAAGTTTCGGTAAAGGCTCGGTGCAATCGATTATGCCGCTGGGCAATGACGGGGCGCTGCGCATGACCACGGCGCGCTATTTCACGCCGTCGGGGCGCTCGATACAGGCCAAGGGCATCACCCCGGATATCATCGCCGAGCAACAAATACCCGATGAGTTGAAAGGCCGCACCGGCCGCCGCGAGGCTGACCTGCGCGGCGCGTTGGACGGCAAGGATATTGACGGCTCGTCAAATGGTGACGCGCCGGAAGCCGAAGAAGAGCGCGAGCGGCGCACCCCTATTGCTTTCATCCCGCCCAAGCCCGAGGACGATAAGCAGTTGCAGGACGCCATTGAATTGCTCATGGGTTTGCAAAAATCAGCGCGCCGCGACGCGGTGCCCAATTCGTAAAATTACGAGGGCTGGCATGAATTATAACCCCCCCGATTATCCGCCGGGCCACCAAGCGCACCAGCTTGGCTGGCGACCTTGCGCCGGTATTGCCCTATTCAATGCCGAGGGCAAAATTTTTTGCGGCAAAAGACGGCCCGATAATCTGCCGCCCGATGCACCGCTCTGGCAATTGCCGCAAGGCGGTATCGATGATGGCGAGGCACCGATTGATGCGGCGTTTCGCGAATTGACGGAAGAGACCGGCATCAGCTCGGCCGAGCTGATTTACGAACTGCCCGATTGGTTGCGTTACGACCTGCCCGAAGCGCTTATCGGCAAAGCGCTCAAAGGGCGCTTTCGCGGCCAGAAACAAAAATGGTTCGCCATGCGTTTTACCGGCAGCGACGACGAGATTGACCTCGCGGCGCACAGCCAAATCGAGTTTGACGATTGGCAATGGTGTCGTTGGGAGCAATGCGTGGCGCGTGTGATTGCTTTTAAAAAACCGATTTATACCGAACTGGCAACGCGCCTTGCGCATTTGGCCGCGCCGAGCGTCTGATGGCCAGCCTTGAGCCATTGCCGATTATCGATTTCGCCGCTTTTGCGGACGGCACAGATGAAGCGCGCCGCGCCATCGCCGATCAGATAGGCGCTGCTTGCCGCCGCGACGGGTTTTTTGCGCTCAAAAATCACCGCCTTGAAACCGCCACTATCGAGGCCGGGTTTGCCATGGCGAAAGCGTTTTTCGACCTGTCGGAAGCCGAAAAAAGCGCCATTGCCATTGACCGCTCGGCCTGCCATCGCGGCTGGTTCGGGCATGGTCAAGAGGTGCTGGATAAAGCCAAACAACCCCAGGGCGACGCCAAAGAAGGGCTCAAAATCGGCCGCGATTTGGGTCCTGACCACGCCCGTGTGCAAGCCGGATTACCGCTGCACGGGCCCAATCAATGGCCGACAGAAAGCGGCGCGCTTATCGGTTTTCGCGCGCGTCTGCAGGCGCTTTACGATGCCTCAGAGGTGCTGTCGCGCCAGCTCATGCAGGCTTTTGCCCTGTCGCTCGATTTGCCGCATAGCTATTTCGACCACTGGCTCGACGAGCCGATGGCCACATTGGCACCTTTGCGCTATCCGCCGATGCGCGACCCGCTTGACGAAGCCGCCCTCTCGGCCGGCGCGCATACTGATTTTGGATGTCTGACGCTGTTGTTTCAGCACGACGAGGCGGGCCTCGAAATCTCGACGCAGGATGGCGGCTGGCAACGGGTGCCGATGATGCGCGACGCGGTGGTGGTGAATATTGGCGATATGATGGCGCGCTGGAGCGGCGGGCGATACGCCTCCACCGTGCACCGCGTCGTCAACCGCACCGATCGCGTGCGTCATTCCATGGCGTATTTTTTCGACCCCGACCCCGATGCCGAGCTCGCCGCCTTGCCGGGCTGCACAGCGGATGGCAGCGCACCGGTGACCGCGCTACAGCACTTGCTGAATAAAATCGGCGATAGTTTCGAATATATGGATTAGCAAAAAAACGCGCCCGAGCGGGCGCGTTTTCTAAATAATTTATGCGCGGCCTCAGTCGCCGCTAATGGTCTCGGCCAGCACCGTCACCCCTTCGGGCGTCACATCGACAAAACCGCCATCCAGCTCAAAGCTCTGGCTCTTGCCGTCATTCTCGACCGTCAGCGTTCCCGGGCGCAGCATCGCCATGACCGGGCTGTGATTGGGCAGCACGCCAAAGTCACCTTCCGCACCGGGCACTTGCACGGCATCGACCTCGGCAGACAGCACCAGTCGCTCCGGACTGACCAAATCGAATTTCAGCTTATCGGCCATGCATCACTTCCTTACGCGGCTTCCGCGGCCATCGATTCGGCTTTGGCGATAGCGTCTTCAATGGTGCCGACCATATAGAAAGCCGCTTCCGGCAGGTGGTCATAATCGCCGGCGCACAGGCCTTTAAAGCCTTTAATGGTGTCGGCCAAATCGACCAGCACACCCGGCGAACCGGTGAAGATTTCAGCCACATGGAAAGGCTGCGACAAGAAGCGCTCGATTTTCCGCGCGCGGCTCACCACCAGCTTGTCTTCCTCTGACAATTCATCCATGCCGAGAATGGCGATAATGTCCTGCAGCGATTTATATTTCTGCAGAATTTCTTGAACCTGACGCGCTACCGCGTAATGTTCGTCGCCGACAACGCGCGGCTCAAGAATACGGCTGGTCGAATCGAGCGGGTCCACCGCCGGATAAATACCTTTTTCAGAAATCGCCCGTGACAACACAGTGGTCGCATCAAGGTGCGCAAAGGATGCGGCCGGCGCCGGATCGGTCAAGTCATCGGCCGGCACATAAATCGCCTGCACCGAGGTAATCGAGCCTTTGGTTGTTGTGGTGATTCGCTCTTGCAGCGCGCCCATATCGGTCGCCAAAGTCGGCTGGTAGCCCACCGCTGACGGGATACGACCCAACAGCGCCGACACTTCAGAACCGGCTTGGGTGAAGCGGAAAATATTATCGACAAAGAACAGCACGTCCTGGCCTTCGTCGCGGAAGTTTTCCGCCACTGTCAGACCGGTCAGGGCAACACGCGCACGCGCGCCGGGCGGCTCGTTCATTTGGCCGTAAACCAGCGCACATTTGGAGCCGGCGCCGCCTTTTTCGACATTCACACCCGATTCAATCATTTCCCAATACAGGTCATTGCCTTCGCGGGTGCGCTCGCCGACACCGGCAAACACCGAATAGCCACCATGGGCTTTCGCGACATTGTTGATAAGCTCCATAATCAGAACCGTTTTGCCCACACCGGCACCGCCAAACAGGCCGATTTTGCCGCCCTTGGCGTATGGTGCCAGCAGGTCAACAACTTTAATGCCGGTGACCAGCAGCTCGGCTTCGGTCGATTGCTCGACAAATTCCGGTGCTTCTTGGTGGATGGCGCGTCGCTCTTCGGTTTCGACCGGACCGGCTTCATCCACCGGCTCGCCAATCACATTAATGATACGGCCCAGCGTTGCTTCGCCGACCGGCACCGAAATCGGCGCGCCGGTATCGCTCACTTCCTGGCCGCGCACCAGACCTTCGGTCGAGTCCATGGCAATGGTGCGGACAGTGCGCTCGCCCAAATGCTGCGCCACTTCCAACACCAGACGGATATCGCCGTTTTGGGTTTCCAGCGCGTTCAGGATTTCCGGCAATTCGCCGTCAAACTGCACGTCAACAACCGCCCCAATGACTTGGGCAATCTTGCCTATTCCTTTTGTTTTCTGCTTTGCCATAATCTTGTCCTCGTCCTTCTATCAGTCTCTAAAGCGCTTCAGCGCCGGAGATAATTTCGATCAATTCTTTGGTGATTTGCGCCTGACGCGAGCGGTTATAAGTGATGCTCAAATCATCGATCATCTCGCCCGCATTGCGCGTCGCATTATCCATCGCCGACATCCGCGCGCCCTGCTCGCTGGCCGCGTTTTCCAATAAAGCGCGCAGAATTTGCACGGCGATATTGCGCGGCAATAGCGCATCCAAAATATCGTTTTCTTCCGGCTCATAATCATAAGCCGCGCCCCCCAAATCGGGCGTCTCGGTATCGTCAAAGCTGGCCGGAATGATTTGCAAACCGGTCGGTACCTGGCTGATGACATTTTCAAATTTTGAGTAATACAGCGTGCACACGTCAAACGCATCGGCATCAAAATCACCCAGCACGCGCTCGGCAACTTCTTGGGCTTGGTCAAAGCCGATGGCTTTCAGACCCTGATAAGTCACCGGCTCCAGCAATTCGTCACCAAAATAACGCTTCAGCACGTCATAGCCTTTGCGGCCAACGCACAAGATTTGCACTTTTTTACCGGCCGCCAGGAGGCGTGTCGCATCCTCGCGCGCCAGACGGGCAATCGAAGAATTAAACCCGCCGCACAGACCGCGCTCGGCGGTGGCGACAATCAGCAAATGGCGCTTATCGCTGCCGGTACCGGCGAGCAATTTCGGCGCGCTTTCGACATCATTAATGCCGGCCGCCAAATTGCCCAGCACCGCACCCATGCGGTCGGCATAGGGCCGCGCCGCTTCCGCCGCTTCTTGCGCGCGGCGTAATTTAGAAGCCGCCACCATTTGCATGGCGCGGGTAATCTTCTGCGTTGCCTGCACGCTGGCGATGCGATTGCGAAGCTCTTTCAAAGATGCCATATGGCCGTCCTCGTTCTACTGTCTATGCGCCTTACGCGAAGCTCGCCTTAAACTCATCGACGGTTTTCTTCAAAGCCGCTTCAGTGGTCTCCGACAATTCTTTTTCGGCGCGCACGGCGTCGAGAATTTCGGAATGATTGGCATGAACGTTTTCCAGCAAGCCTTGCTCGAAAGCACCGACTTGGCTGACTTCCAGATCATCGAGATAGCCGTTCACACCGGCGTAAATCACCACCACCTGCTCTTCCACTTTAAGCGGCGAGAATTGCGGTTGCTTCAACAGCTCGGTCAAACGCTCACCGCGGCGCAGCAATTGCTGGGTCGAGGCGTCGAGGTCGGAGCCGAACTGGGCGAAGGCCGCCATTTCGCGATATTGCGCCAGCTCACCCTTAATCTTACCGGCCACTTGTTTCATGGCCTTGATTTGCGCCGACGAGCCCACACGCGACACCGACAGACCGACATTCACCGCCGGGCGAATGCCCTGATAGAACAAATCGGTCTCAAGGAAGATTTGCCCATCGGTGATGGAAATCACATTGGTCGGAATATAGGCCGACACGTCATTGGCTTGGGTTTCAATAATCGGCAGCGCCGTCATCGAACCGGCACCGAAATCATCGTTCAGCTTGGCGGCGCGCTCCAACAAGCGCGAGTGCAAGAAGAACACATCACCCGGATAAGCTTCGCGGCCCGGCGGGCGACGCAGCAGCAGCGACATTTGACGATAGGCCACGGCCTGTTTCGACAAATCATCATAGGTAATCATCGCGTGCATACCATTATCGCGGAAATATTCCGCCATGGTGCAGCCGGTAAACGGTGCCAAGAATTGCAGCGGCGCGGCTTCTGAAGCCGTCGCGGCGACGACGATGGAATATTTCAGCGCGTCATTTTCTTCCAGCGTCTTAACGATTTGAGCCACGGTCGAACGCTTTTGACCGATAGCGACATAAACGCAATACAGCTTGGCGCTCTCATCATCGCCTTCGTTAATTGCTTTTTGGTTTAAAATCGCATCAATGGCGATGGCGGTTTTACCGGTTTGGCGGTCGCCAATAACCAGCTCGCGCTGGCCGCGACCGATCGGGATAAGCGCGTCAACCGATTTGAGACCGGTCTGCATCGGCTCGTGCACCGATTTGCGCGGGATAATGCCCGGCGCTTTGACATCCACTTTCATATTGGCTTCGGCTTCGATAGGGCCTTTGCCGTCCAACGGATTGCCCAGCGCGTCAACCACGCGGCCCAGCAGACCTTTACCGACCGGCACCGACACAATATCGCCGGTCCGCTTTACCGTATCGCCTTCGCGAATATCGCGGTCAGAACCGAACACCACAGCGCCGACATTGTCTTCTTCAAGGTTCAGCGCCATGCCGCGAATGCCGCCCGGAAACTCCACCATTTCACCGGCCTGCACATTATCGAGGCCGTAAATACGGGCGATACCATCGCCGACTGACAGAACCTGACCGATTTCGGAGACTTCCGATTTCTCGTCAAAGCCTTTGATCTGTTCCTTAAGGATGGAAGAAATTTCAGATGCTTTAATATCCATGCGATTTGGCCTCACCTTTTTTGTGCCACGCGGCGGCTATAATCAGCCTTCATTGAGCGCGGTTTTCAGAGAATTCAATTTCGTTCGGAGCGAGCCGTCAATCATCCGACTGCCCAATTTTACCACCAAACCGCCCAATAGGTCGGCATCGGTTTCGTTTTCAACAATAACGTTTTTGCCGACAGCTTTTTCAAGCTGGCCTTTCAGCGCGTCAATTTGACCGGCGCTCAAATCGCGCGCCGAGGTGACGCGGGCGATAACTTCATCACGCGAACCGGCAACCAGCGCGCCATATTGCGCGGCCATATCGGCAAAAGCCATAGCGCGGCGTTTTTGAATCACCAAAGCGGCAAAGTTTTTCACCAACTGATGCACACCGGCTTTGTCCAGCACGGCAGCCATGGCAGCGGCTTGCTCCTCGGCGCTAATGACCGGGCTTTTGAGCAATTTTTGGAGGTCTTCGCTGCCATCGATAAGAATTTTCAACGCCGCAAGGTCCTCTGCCAGCTTGCTTTGGTCGGCGGCCGGCAGCTCTTGGGCCAGCTCGAACATGGCGACGGCGTAACGTCCGGCCAGTCCTCCAATCACACTTTCATCAGCAGACAAGGATTCATCCCATTGTTGGGCGGCATGTCAGCAGCAGAACAGCTTTTTGAAACACACCGCAAGAGCAAAAAACAAGCGAAATACAAGTCTTTTCGCCATTTCTGGCATGTGCAATATCACGTCCAAAAGGCGCTTGCAATACATGTTTTGGGGTTATTTACAGGCGCTAGAAAAGGTCGCAGTTACGGCTTTTTCAGAGGAAACTATAAGGGTCAATATCGACCGAAAGCCGCACCGAACCGCGCAACTTAACATCCTTCAGCCAGTCGGCGATAAAACCCTGCACCGGCGCTTGACGCGTCGCCTTCAGCAAAAACCGATAGCGATAGCGATTGCGGATGCGGGCAATCGGCGCCGGCGCCGGCCCCAAGACGCGCACCCCCGGATGAGCGGGGATTTTGGCCGCCAATTGGCGCACAAAACCCAACCCTTCTTGCGGGTCGGTGGCCGACACAATCAACGCCGCCAGCCGTCCGAAAGGCGGCATTTGCGCCAATTCGCGCGCCGCAATCTCGCGCTCAAAAAAACCCTCGCGGTCGCCCGACGCCAAAGCCGCCAGCACCGGATGTTCGGGCATATGGCTTTGCAACATGGCAAAGCCCTGCACATTGGCGCTGCGGCCCGAACGCCCTGCCACTTGGCTCAACAATTGATAAGTGCGCTCAGCAGCGCGCAAGTCGCCATTGCCCAAGCCCAAATCGGCATCGACGATGCCGACGAAACTCAGTTGTGGGAAGTGATGGCCTTTGGCGACAATTTGCGTGCCGACAATAATATCCGCCTCGCCCGCGCCGATGCGCTGAATGGCCTCGCGCATGGCGTCCACGCCACCCATATCCGACGATAGGATGACGGTGCGGGCATCGGGAAAATGGCCGGTGATTTCTTCCGTTATGCGCTCGACACCGGGGCCGCAAGCGGCCAGCTTATCGGCCTCGCCGCAGCCATGGCAGACATCGGGCACCGGCTCCATATGGCCGCAATGATGGCACTGCAATTGTTTGCGAAAGCGGTGTTCGACCATCCACGCATCGCAATCGGGGCACGCATAGCGATGCCCGCAAGCGCGGCACAGGGTGAGCGGCGCATAACCGCGCCGGTTCAAAAACAACAGCGCCTGCTCGCCTTTTTCAATCGCCGCCCCGACGCGCTCGACCATTTGCGGCACCAGCCAGCTGCCGCGCGGCGGCGGGCTGGCCCGCATATCGACCAGCTCAATCTCGGGTAATTGCGCCGCGCCATGGCGCGCCGTCAGCCGATGCAGCGCATAGCGCCCATCGCGCGCATTGACAAAAGTTTCGAGCGACGGCGTCGCTGTCGACAAGATGACGGGGCAATCGGCAAGCCGGGCGCGCACCACCGCCATATCGCGGGCATTGTAAATCACCCCATCCTCTTGCTTGAAACCGCCATCATGTTCCTCATCAACAATAATGACGCCGAGGTCGCGCCATGGCAGAAACAACGCCGAGCGCGCGCCGACCAGAACACGCACACGGTTCTCGGCCAGCTCGCGCCAAGTGCGCCGCCGTTCAGCCGGACTGAGGCCCGAATGCCACAGCGCCGGCGCGCAGCCAAAACGCGCCTCGAAGCGGTCAAGAAATTGCGCCGTCAGGGATATTTCAGGCAGCAGCACCAGCGCTTTTTTACCCGCCGCCAACGCCACTGCAATGGCTTCAAAATAAACTTCGGTTTTGCCCGCGCCGGTCACCCCATCCAGCAAATGCGTGGTGAACGCCCCGGCATCGACCGCATCGCGAAGCGCGCGCGCCACTGTTTCTTGCTGCTCGGATAAAGGCAATTTCTGATACGCCGGGTCGGGGGTCTCGAACGGCGTGTCGCCGGGCAAGGCATGGGCTTTCAAATGCCCGCCTGCGACAAGCGTCTTCACCACGGAGGCCGAAACCTGCGCCACGCGCGCCAGTTCCGGTGACGCCATCGTACCGCGCTCATTAAGCGCGTCATAAACGCGTTGGCGCGCCGCGGTAATTTTAGCGGGTCGGTTATCCTCATCCGCCGTATAGACCATGACCGGTTTGGGCGGCGCAAAAGCGGCCGGCACACGCATCACTTGGCGCAGCACCGCGCCCGGGGGTGCCATCACATAATTGGCCACCCAATCAACAAAACGACGCAATTCCGCCGGCATGGGCGGCACATCGCATAGCGCGATAATCGGTTTGATTTTGTGCGGCTTGACTTTGTGCGGTTCTGCATCGCTCGCCGCCGCGCCCCATACCACGCCGTAAACCTCGCGCGGGCCCAACGGCACGCGCACAATTGCCCCCGGCGCGACCGTCATATCGGGCGGCACGGCATAGTCATAAGGGCCCGGCAAGGCCAAAGGAATCAGCACGGACACATTGGGCATGACGCACTGTCGGTCATGCGTCGGGTAATTTCAAGACGGCTTGCGCGCGCCAACGCGCTGGTGCAAGCTGGCGCAAAGAGCGGGCGTTTTTCAAGGAGAGCCAAATGAAGTTTTTTGTCGATAGTGCAGAGACCGATGCGATTGCCGAATTGGCAGCCACCGGCATGGTCGATGGGGTGACCACCAATCCATCACTGGTGGCCAAATCGGGCCGCGACTTCAAAGAGCTGGTGGCCGAGATTTGTGCCATGGTGCCGGGGCCGGTTTCAGCCGAAGTGACGGCGCTGGAAGCCGACGCCATGCTGAAGGAAGCCGACGAGCTTTTGGCCATTGCGGATAATGTTTGCATCAAAGTGCCGCTGACATGGGACGGGCTTAAAGCCACGCGCGCGCTGGCCGATAAAGGCAAAATGGTCAATGTTACATTGTGCTTCTCGGCCAATCAGGCGCTGCTGGCAGCCAAAGCCGGTGCTGCTTTCATCTCGCCTTTTGTCGGCCGTCTCGATGATATCGGGGCCGACGGCATGGGGCTGATTGCCGATATCCGCCAAATCTATGACAATTACCCCGAGCTTGAGACGGAGATTTTGGTTGCGTCCGTGCGCAGCCCCGAACATATGCGCGCCTCGGCGCTGATCGGGGCCGATGTCGCCACCCTGCCGCCCGATGTTTTGAAAAGCCTTATCAAACACCCACTGACCGATAAAGGGCTGGAGGCTTTCCTCGCCGATTGGCAGAAGACCGGACAGTCGATCGCGTGAGGAAGAGACGCTAATGGCGGCGGCCCCACGGCCTGAAAAACAACAAGCGGCGCATTTGTTGCGCGACTGGCAGGGCGTCTTGCGCGACCAGTTGCGTTTGAGCGAGCACACCATCGCCGCCTATGGCCGCGATGTCGGCGCGTTTGTCGATTTCCTGCACGACCATTTGGGCCACACCCCGCATGGCGCTGATTTTGCCGCGCTGCATGTGCGCGATGTGCGCGCTTTTATGGCGGCGCGGCGTGGTGATGGTGTTGGTGCGCGCTCACTCAATCGGGCGCTCTCGGCCCTGCGCCGTTTTTTGAGCTTTCTGGAGGAACGCGGCTTGGAGACCGGTGCCGCTTTCAGCGCCATTAACCCGCCGAGAATACGCCCCGGCCTGCCGCGTCCGGTGGCCGCCAATGATGTGTTACGCCTGATTGCGGCGGCTATTGAGACACCCCCAAAAGCTTGGATAGGGCAGCGCGACGCGGCGCTGCTGACACTGCTTTACGGCACCGGTTTGCGCATATCAGAGGCGCTGTCTTTGACCCGCGGGGATATTGAAACAGCTCATGGGATGCTGCGCGTCACCGGCAAAGGCGGCAAGCAGCGCGATGTGCCGCTCTTACCTTTGGTGGTGCAGGCGCTGGGAGATTATCTGGCGGCGCAACCGTTTGGCCTGCGCCATGACGATAAGATTTTTCGCGGCGCGCGCGGCGGGGTGATGAGACCACGCCAAGCACAAGCCATGCTCGCGGGGCTGCGCCGCGCTATCGGCCTGCCCGACAGCGTGACACCGCATGCGCTGCGCCATAGTTTCGCCAGCCATTTGCTGGCCGGCGGGGGCGACTTGCGCACCATTCAAGAATTATTGGGACACGCGCAATTAAGCTCGACCCAGATTTATACCGAGGTCGATGCGGCAGCACTGCTGGCGGTTTATGATAAAGCGCATAAACGGCGCTCATGATTAAAGCGCCTTTGATCAAAGCGCCTGTGATTAAAGTATTAACTGCGATGCCCTAGGCTACATATGCAGCGCGCGCTTATCGACGGCGAGAGCGGCTTCTTTCACAGCCTCGGTCAATGTCGGATGCGCGTGACAGGTGCGGGCAATATCTTCAGCACTGGCCGAGAACTCCATCGCCAAGGCCGCCTCGGCGATGATGTCACCGGCATGCGCGCCCAGAATATGCACCCCCAGCACACGGTCAGTGGTGGCGTCTGCGAGGATTTTAACAAAGCCATCCGTCGTGCCATTGACCTTGGCGCGGCCATTGGCCATGAAAGGAAACTTGCCGACATTGTAAGCAATGCCCGCTTCTTTCAACTCCTCTTCGGTGCGCCCGACCCACGCCACTTCCGGTGCCGTATAAACCACGGAGGGGATGACATCGTAATTGACATGGCTCGGCTTGCCGGCCAAATGTTCGGCCAACGCCACACCCTCATCCTCGGCTTTATGCGCCAGCATCGGGCCAGCAATGACGTCGCCGATCGCATAAATCCCATCAATATTGGTTTTGAAATGCGCATCGGTCTCGATACGGCCGGCACCATCCAAGGCGACGCCCAATGCCTCAAGGCCCAGATCTTGCGTATGCGGGCGGCGGCCAATCGCCACCAATACGCGCTCGGCGCTTAAGCTCTCGCTCTCCCCCTCGCCCGAAGCCGGGTCCAGTGTCAGCTTGACCGAGCCTTTGAGCGCTTTGGCGGCGGTGACTTTTTTGCCGAGCATGAAATTAATGCCCTGCTTTTTGAGCACGCGCTGAAAGTTTTTCGCCATATCGGCATCCATGCCCGGCGTGATGCGGTCGAGAAATTCGATAACCGTCACCTCGGCACCCAGACGCTTCCACACTGAGCCAAGCTCAAGGCCGATAATACCGGCGCCGATAATCGCCAAATGTTTCGGCACTTTGTCGAACGCCAACGCGCCGGTGGAGGACACGATGCGCTCTTCATCGACCTCGATACCGGGCAGCGGGGTGACTTCCGAGCCGGTGGCGATCACGATGTTTTTGGCCGTAAGTTGGCGCGCGCCGCCGGCCAGCAGCGCGACCTCGAGCTGACCTTGTCCGGTCAATTTGGCCGCACCTTCGATTTCCTCGACTTTGTTTTTCTTGAGCAGAAAACGAACGCCATCAGTATTGCCACTGACGCCGTCATTTTTATATTGCATCATTTTTTCGAGATTCAGCTTCACCGCACCGAGCTTGATGCCCATGGTTTCGGCATGCGCCGCTTCGGCATAGACCTCAGAAGCGTGCAGCAGCGCTTTCGATGGAATGCAGCCGACATTCAAACACGTGCCGCCGGGTGCGCCGCGCTTGTCGATACACGCGACGCGCATGCCCAATTGCGCCGCGCGCAAAGCGCACACATAGCCGCCCGGACCGGCGCCAATGACCACTAAATCGAAATTATTTTCGTCGCTCATATTATCCTCGATTGCGGATTTAAATATCCAGCAGCATGCGTTCCGGAGTTTCCAGACATTCTTTCACGCGCACCAAAAATGTGACTGCCTCTTTGCCATCAACAATGCGGTGGTCGTAAGACAGCGCCAGATACATCATCGGCCGCACCACCACCGCGCCGTCAACCACCATCGGGCGGTCTTGAATCTTGTGCATGCCGAGAATGCCAGATTGCGGCATGTTCAAAATCGGCGTGCTCATCAGCGAGCCGTAAACCCCGCCATTTGACATGGTGAACGTGCCGCCTTGCAAGTCTTCGACCAACAGTTTGCCGTCACGCGCTTTGCGCCCCATATCGGCGACCGCCAATTCAATATCGGCCAGCCCCATATCCTGCACATCGCGGATGACCGGCACCACCAAACCTTTTTCCGTGCCGACGGCGACACCCATATTTATGTAATTTTTATAGATAATCTCGTCATCGGCAATCTCGGCATTGACCGCCGGTATTTCGCGCAAAGCGGTGACGCAAGCGCGGGCGAAAAAGCTCATAAAGCCGAGCCGCGCGCCGTATTTTTGTTCGAACAAGTCTTTATAATCGCGCCGCACCTGCATCAGCGCGCCCATATCGACCTCGTTGAATGTGGTCAATTGCGCGGCCGTGTTCTGGCTTTCTTTGAGCCGCGCGGCGATGGTTTTTCTGAGACGGGTCATTTTCACCCGCTCCTCTCGCGCGCCCGAAACTGTCGCAGCTGAAACTGTCGCAGCCGCTTGCGGGGGCGTTATAACCTGTGGGGCTTGCGAGCGGTCGGCCGCCGCCATGGCATCTTGTTTGGTGACGCGGCCGCCTTTGCCGGTGCCGGTAATTTGCGCCGGATCAAGCCCGTGCTCTTCGACGACGCGGCGTACGGCCGGCGATAAATCGCCTGTAACAGCAGGAGTAGGCGCAGCAGCAGGCGCAGCCGCTTCAGGAGCAGGCGCAACCACTTCAGGAGCAGGCGCAGCCGCTTCTGCGGCAGGCGCGGGAGCTACACCGTCGCCCTCCTCGATCGAGCCCAAAAGCGCGCCGACCTCGACCGTCTCGCCCTCGCCGACCACAACCTCGGCCAGCACACCGGCGCTTTGCGCCGGCACCTCAATGGTCACCTTATCGGTTTCCAACTCGCAGAGCGGCTCGTCGATCGCTACAGCGTCGCCGGGTTTTTTATACCATTGCGCAATCGTCGCTTCGGTAATCGACTCGCCCAAAGTGGGGACGCGAATTTCATTGGACATGCGGCTGCTCCATTTTTTTCTCCATGTCTTTTCTTGCCCCTAATCGATCGGGTCGATGAGTGCGGCGTTTAACAACGCTTCTCTTTGTTCCAAATGGCGGCTCATGAGACCGCTGGCGGTCGAGGCCGAGGCGCGCCGACCGGCATAGGTGGCGCGTTTATGTTTGGCGCCCAAAGTGGTCAACGCGTCTTCCAGCTCGGGCGCGATAAAGCTCCACGCGCCCATATTGCGCGGCTCTTCTTGGCACCAGACCATTTCGGCATGCGCCATCGGTTCCAGCTCGGCCAAGAGCGGCCCGTGCGGCACCGGATATAGCTGCTCAAGGCGCATCAGATAGACGTCATCAATGCCCTCAGCCTCGCATTTCTCCAGCAGGTCGAAATAGACTTTACCCGAGCACAACACGACGCGGCGAATATCCTTGGGCGGTTTCAGGCCGCCGCCACCACCCGGCATGCGCGCATCGCGGCCGTCCCAAAAGACGCGATGAAAAGACGAGCCGGTCGCCATATCTTCCAGCGAAGAGACGCATTTTTTATGCCGCAACAGCGATTTCGGCGTCATCAGCACAAGCGGTTTTCTGAAATTGCGCTTCACCTGACGGCGCAGAATATGGAAATAATTGGCCGGTGTGGTGCAATTGGCGACCTGCATATTCTCCTCGGCGCAAAGCTGCAAATAACGCTCCAAGCGCGCCGAGCTATGCTCCGGCCCTTGCCCTTCATAACCATGTGGCAGCAGCATGACGAGACCCGACATGCGCAGCCATTTATTTTCACCCGATGAGATGAACTGATCGACCATCACTTGCGCGCCATTGGCAAAATCACCGAATTGCGCTTCCCACAAGACCAGCGTGTTGGGCTCGGCCAGCGAATAGCCATACTCAAAACCAAGCACGGCGTTTTCCGACAACATGGAGTTAATCACTTCGAACAGCGCCTGTTCTTCGCGGATATATTTCAGCGGTTTGTAGCGGCGCTCGGTCTCCTGATCGATCCACGCCGAATGGCGCTGCGAGAAAGTGCCGCGCTCGCTATCTTGGCCCGATAAGCGCACCGGATGACCTTCCAAAAGCAGCGAGCCGAAAGCCAGTGCTTCTGCCGTCGCCCAATCAAAACCGTTGCCGGTTTCGAACATTTTATCCTTGGCTTTCAACTGCCGCGTCAGGGCGCGGTGGAGGTTAAAGCCTTCGGGCACGCGGGTCAGACCGGCCCCGATTTCTTTCAATATGGCGGCGTCGACACCGGTATCACCGCGCACAAATTCAGCGCTTTTTCGTTCAAGCCCCGACCATTTGCCATCCAACCAATCGGCTTTATTGGGTTTGAAACTATTGGCCGCCTCAAATGCGTGTTCCAGGACATCGCGATATTCTTTTCTCGCCGCCTCCAGACCATCCTCGGGCAGCAGACCTTCGGCAATCAGGCGGCAGCCGTATTTATCGACCACCGAGTTATGGGCTTTAATTTTTTTATACATGGTCGGCTGGGTGAAAGCCGGTTCGTCGCCCTCATTATGGCCGTAACGGCGATAACAGAACATGTCGATGACGACGGGTTTCAAAAACTTCTGCCGGAACTCGGTCGCCACTTTAGTGGCAAAGACCACCGCTTCGGGGTCGTCGCCATTGACGTGAAAAATCGGCGCTTCGACCATCTTCGCCACATCGGACGGGTATGGCGAGGAGCGCGAAAACCGCGGATTGGTGGTGAAACCGATCTGATTATTGACGATAAAATGTATCGAGCCGCCCGATTTATGGCCGATGAGACCGGACAGACCAAGACATTCCGCAACAATGCCCTGACCGGCAAAGGCCGCATCGCCGTGCAACAGCAGCGGTATCACCTTGCCGCGATCGGCCATGGCGCGCGGGCTTTCTTTGAACTGGTCTTGTTTGGCCCGCGCTTTGCCCAGCACCACCGGGTCCACCGCTTCCAAATGCGACGGGTTGGGCGACAAAGACAAATGCACTTTATTGCCGTCAAATTCGCGGTCCGAGGACACGCCGAGGTGATATTTCACATCCCCCGAGCCCTCAATATCATCGGGGTTGGCCGAGCCGCCTTTGAACTCGTGGAACAAAGCCTCAAACGGTTTCGCCATCACATTGGTCAGCACATTCAAGCGACCGCGATGCGGCATGCCCAGCACGACTTCCTGCACACCCAAATTACCGCCGCGCTTAATGACCTGCTCGAGCGCCGGAATCATCGCCTCGCCGCCATCCAGCCCAAAGCGTTTTGTGCCGGTATATTTGACGTCGATGAATTGCTCTAACCCTTCGGCTTCGACCAGCTTTTGAAAAATCGCCAGCTTGCCTTCTTTGGTGAAGGCCACCTCCTTATCGGGACCTTCAATGCGTTCTTGCAGCCAGGCTTTTTCTTCCGGGTCAGAAATATGCATGAACTCAAGCGCCACTGTGCCGCAATAAGTGCGGTGCAGAATATCCAGCATTTCGCGAATGGTCGCGGTTTCCAAACCCAGCACATAATCGATGAAAATCGGTCGGTCGTAATCGGCCTCGGTAAACCCGTAAGAAGTCGGGTCAAGCTCGGGGTGCGAGCCCGGCGGTTCGATGCCCAACGGGTCGAGATTGGCCGCCAAATGACCGCGGAAACGATAAGCGCGGATCATCATAATGGCGCGCACACTATCAAGCGTGGCGGCACGCACGGCCTCGACATCCTCGCCTTGCAACCGCGCTTCAATCTTGCCGGCCAGGGCTTGCGGGGCGGGGCTGTCCTCGGGCCAATTGCCGTCCAGCGCGGCGGTCATTTCGCCGTTTATTTTGGGGGGCCAGTCTTGGCGTTGCCAGCTCGGCTGGTGCGGCGTGACCTCATCATCGAGCGTCGCAAAATAGCTTTTCCAAGCCGCATCCAGCGTCGGGTCACCGGCTTTATAGCGGGCAAATTGCTGTTCAAGATAAAGTGCATTAGCGCCGTCAAAATGTGATTGAGCGGAGCCCGATTGCGATGCGGGGGTGGTATTGGCTGGCGAATTTTTATCCGGCATGTACCTATCCGTTACTGACCTTGATCGGCCTTTTGAAAATACTAGACCCTTTATGGATATGAGGCAATCTTAAGCGGTGCAGAGTATGGCTTTGCGTTACCCTTTCAACACATCGACCAAAGTGGTGCCGAGCGAAGCCGGCGATGGCGAGACGGTGATGCCGGCCGAACGCATGGCTTCCATTTTATCGTCAGCCCCGCCTTTGCCACCGGCGATAATCGCACCGGCATGACCCATGCGGCGTCCGGGCGGTGCGGTGACACCGGCGATGAAACCGACCATGGGTTTTTTTACTTTCGAGGCTTTTAAGAATTCAGCCGCTTCCTCTTCGGCCGAGCCGCCAATCTCACCGATCATGATGATGCTTTCGGTCTCGTCATCGCCGAGAAACAAATCGAGGCAGTCGATAAAATTCGTGCCATTAACCGGATCGCCGCCAATGCCGATGCAGGTCGATTGACCGAGACCGGTGGCAGTGGTTTGCGCCACCGCCTCATAAGTCAGCGTGCCCGAGCGCGAGACAATGCCGACCGAACCGCGGCGGTGAATATGACCCGGCATAATGCCGATTTTGCATTCATCCGGCGTGATGACGCCCGGGCAGTTTGGCCCGACAAGGCGCGTCTTGGAGCCTTGCAAAGCGCGCTTTACTTTAATCATATCGCTGACGGGGATGCCCTCAGTGATGCACACGGCGAGCTCGATACCCGCTTCAATGGCTTCCAAAATAGCGTCACCTGCAAACGGCGGCGGCACATAAATCGCCGAGGCGGTCGCGCCGGTTTTTTCCACCGCTTCGCTGACCGTATCAAATACCGGCAGGTCGAGATGGGTCGCGCCGCCACGGCCCGGCGTCACACCGCCGACCATTTTCGTGCCATAGGCAATCGCTTGTTCGGAGTGGAAAGTGCCTTGCGAGCCGGTAAAGCCCTGACAGATAACTTTGGTGTCTTTATTGACCAGAACCGACATTATGCAGCCTCCTTCACGGCGGCGACGATTTTCTCGGCCGCATCGTTCAAATTATCAGCGGCAATAATCGGCAGGCCGGAACCGGCCATAATTTCTTTGCCCTCTTCTACATTGGTGCCTTCAAGGCGCACCACTAAAGGCACGTCGAGGCTCAGCTCTTTGGCCGCCGCGACGACGCCCTCGGCAATGATATCGCAGCGCATAATGCCGCCAAAAATATTCACCAATATGCCTTCGACATTGTCGTCTGACAGGATGATTTTAAAAGCTTCGGTGACTTTCTCTTTGGTCGCGCCGCCGCCCACATCGAGGAAATTGGCCGGCTCGGAACCATATAATTTGATAATATCCATAGTCGCCATGGCCAGACCGGCGCCATTGACCATGCAGCCGATTTTGCCGTCGAGCTTGATGTAAGAAAGGTCGTATTTCGACGCTTCGATTTCGGCCGGGTCTTCTTCGGCCAGGTCGCGCAGCTCGACAATATCGGGCTGGCGATACAGCGCATTTGAATCAAAATTGACCTTGGCATCGAGGCACACAAGGTCGCCGTCAGCGGTGACAACCAGCGGGTTAATCTCCAAAAGCGACATATCCTTTTCGACAAAAGCTTTATAGAGATTGGCAATCAGCGCATTGGCTTGTTTGATTTGTGCGCCTTCGAGCCCCAGCGCGAAAGCGATTTGGCGCGCATGATGGCCGGAAATACCGGCCGCCGGGTCAATGCTCACAGTGATGATTTTCTCCGGCGTCTTTTCCGCCACTTCTTCAATATCCATGCCGCCTTCGGTCGAGGCGATGAAAGAGACGCGCGATGTGGCGCGGTCAACCAAGGCCGACAGGTAAAGCTCGCGGGCAATGTCGGAGCCTTCTTCGATATAGACGCGGCCGACCTCTTTGCCTTCGGGGCCGGTCTGATGTGTCACCAAAGTCATGCCCAGCATGCGTTCGGCTTCGGCGCGCACCTCGTCAATCGATTTGACGACTTTGACACCGCCGCCTTTGCCGCGGCCACCGGCGTGGATTTGTGCTTTCACCACCCAAACCGGGCCGCCCAGCTGTTCGGCCGCTTTGACCGCTTCATCGGCCGAAAACGCGACATGGCCGCGCGGCACGGATACGCCGAAACTGCCCAATAATTGTTTGGCCTGATATTCATGAATATTCATGGAAACTGCCCCCGCTTCAGTTGCAAACTTGGTTTGGAAACTAGCCCAAGCGGACACCCGCCTCAACCGAAAAAGGCGCGCTCGGGTGAGCCGAACGCGCCTCGCTTAACGTTCAGCCTAAGCGGCTTATTTCAGCTTCGGATTAATTTTCCGACACGCGTCCAAAAGGCCTTTCACCGCTTTCACCGATTTGGTGAACATGGTTTTCTCCTTGGCGTCGAGTTTGATCTCGACCACGCGCTCCACGCCTTTGGCACCAATGACCACCGGCACGCCGACATAGATGTTTTTCTGGCCGTATTGACCGTTCAAATGCGCCGCGCAAGGCAGTACGCGCTTTTGGTCTTTCAAATAGGCTTCGGCCATTTCAATGGCCGAGGCGGCGGGCGCATAAAACGCCGAACCGGTTTTCAAAAGGCCGACAATCTCGGCCCCGCCATCGCGCGTGCGTTGCACAATCTGGTCGATTTTCTTTTGCGTCGTCCATTTCATTTTCACCAAATCGGGCAGCGGAATGCCGGCGACGGTGGAATAGCGCACAGACGGCACCATGGTATCGCCATGCCCACCCAGCACAAATGCGGTGACGTCTTTCACCGAGACTTTGAACTCCTCGGCGAGGAACGTGCGGAAGCGCGCGCTGTCCAGCACACCGGCCATGCCGACCACTTTGTTTTTCGGCAGACCGGAGAATTTTTGCAGCGCCCAGACCATGGCGTCGAGCGGGTTGGTGATGCAAATAACAAAAGCATTAGGGGCGTATTTCTTAATGCCCTCGCCGACTTGCTGCATGACTTTCAAATTGATCTCGATCAAATCATCGCGGCTCATGCCCGGCTTGCGCGGCACACCGGCGGTGACGATGACCACATCAGCGCCTTTAATGGCGGCGTAGGATTTGGTGCCTTTGAGGTCAGCATCAAAATGACTGACCGGCGAGCTTTGCAAAAGGTCGAGCGCCTTGCCTTGCGGAATACCGTCAACAATGTCGAAAATGACAATATCACCAAGTTCTTTAAGACCGGCCAGATGGGCCAAAGTACCGCCGATTTGACCACCGCCGATAAGGGCTATTTTATTGCGCGCCATAATGCGTCCTCCTCGAGAATTAGATGGCCTGTCCCTAGCGGATTTACCCGCGACTTGCAAGTGCCGCCACGCGCCCGTGAGGGCCTCATAGGGCGTCTTCCGGCACCCCGTTTTGCCCGCCAATATGCGACAAAGCGAGATAATCGCGGCTTTGCATTTCCATCAAGCGCGAGACCGTCCGCTCGAACTCAAACGCCTCATCGCCGCTCGGATAAAGCTTTTGCGGCTCCCCGTCAGCCGAGGCGATGAGCTTCACCTTGGCCTCGTAAAGCGCGTCAATAAGGGTGACAAAACGCACCGCTTCGTTTTTCTTTTGCGGCTCCAAAAGCGGCACATTGTCGAGCACCAAAGTATGAAAATGCGCGGCCAACGCCAGATAATCAGCCGCGCCACGCGCCTCGATACACAAGGCGTCAAAGCTCATCCGCGCCACCCCACCGGCGGCACGCGGCACATCCAAGCTGCGGCCTTTGAGGTCGAGCGTTACCGGCGCCACCGCGACGCCCTCGGTCAGGCTGTCAAAACGCTCATCCAGCGCGGCGCGCGCGCGCGGCCCGCACGGCGTGAACCATACCGGCGCAGCCGTCAGCCGCGCCAAGCGATAATCTTTCTCCGCCATTAATTCGTGCAGCGCATGGCGCTGTTTCAAAAAATCGATAAAAGGCAAAAACCGATGCCGGTTGAGACCGCCTTTATAAAGCTCGTCAGGATGCCGATTGGAGGTGGCGACAACAACAATCCCGGCCTCCAGCAGCAGCGAGAACAACCGCCCCAAAATCGAAGCATCGGCGATATCCTTGACCTGCAATTCGTCAAAACACAAAAGCGTCACCTCATCGGCAATGGCTTTTGCGACATCGGGCATCGGGTCGCCGGATTTCGGATTGGCTTGGCGAAAGCTGTGGATGCGGGCATGCGTCTCTTGCATGAAAGCGTGGAAATGCACGCGGCGTTTTTTGGCCACCGGTGCGAGAGAGAAAAACAAATCCATCAGCATGGATTTGCCGCGCCCGACCGCGCCGAAAATATACAAGCCCTGCGGCGCGGGTTTTTTTTGCAAGCCTATTTTGCGACGCCAGCCGCCGGGGCGATAATCGACCAGCGCTGTATAAAGTCGGTCGAGCGCGCCGACCGCTTCGCGCTGCGCCATATCGGCTTCAATCTGGCCATCAGCGACCAGCGCCTGATAGGCGTCGGCAATCGGGGTATCGGTGATTTTCAGGTCGCCGGACATGGGCTAGGGGTTAAAGCCCCGACGCCATTTTGGCAAGACTATTGCACTGCACTTTATTGCAGCGCGCCACAATTGCCGCCGCGCAAGCCGACGCCAAACCGCTTGCCCACGGGTTTTAAGCGCCTACCCATGGCAGGCACTCAACCGAGCGACGGGGTTTGCGTTTCACATGCACGGGATTAAACCTCGCGCGCCACCATCATTTTCTTGATCTCGGTAATCGCTTTGGCGGGCGACAGGCCTTTCGGGCAGGCTTTGGCGCAATTCATAATCGTGTGGCAGCGATAGACACGGAACGGGTCTTCCAAATCGTCGAGACGCTCACCGGTTTTCTCATCGCGGCTATCGGCCAGCCAACGATAGGCCTGCAGCAGCACGGCGGGGCCGAGATATTTATCCGAATTCCACCAATAGCTGGGGCACGAGGTCGAACAGCAGGCACACAAAATGCACTCATACAGGCCGTCCAATTGCTCGCGGTCTTCGCGGCTTTGCTGCCATTCATTTTGCGGCTTCGGCGTATCGGTTTTGAGCCATGGCTCAATGGCCTGATATTGCGCGTAAAGGCTGCTCAAATCGGGCACCAAATCTTTGATTACCGGCATATGCGGCAACGGGTAAATGGCGATATCGCCCTTCACCTCATCCAGCCCTTTGGTGCAAGCCAGCGTGTTTTGCCCGTCAATATTCATGGCGCAAGAGCCACAAATGCCCTCGCGGCACGAGCGGCGGAAAGTCAGTGTGCTGTCGATCTCGTTCTTCACCTTGATGAGCGCATCGAGCACCATCGGCCCGCAATCATCGGCATCGATGGTGTAGCTATCAACGCGGGGATTATCGGCGTCGTCCGGATTCCAGCGATAAATTTTCAGCGTGCGCGGCTGTTTGGCTTTGGCGGGCGCCGGATGCGCCACCCCTTTGCCGATTTTTGAATTGGCCGGTAGTGCAATCTCAACCATTGACGCCCCCTAGTAAACCCGAGCTTTCGGCTCGATATAGCTGACCTCATTGGTCAGGGTGAAATTATGCACGCCGCGATAATCAATATTGGCTTTGCCCTTGCCATCGACATAAGCCAGCGTGTGCTTCATCCAGTTCTCATCATCGCGGTCGGGGAAATCCTCGCGCGCATGGCCGCCGCGGCTTTCTTTGCGCGCATTGGCCCCTTCCACCGTGGCGATGGCTTGGACGATGAGATTGTCAAATTCCAACGTCTCAATGAGGTCGGAATTCCAAATCATCGAGCGATCAGCAACGCCGATATCATCCATCGCATTGACCACTTTTTGCATGCGGTTGCAGCCCTCTTCCAGCACATCGCCGGTGCGGAAGACGGCGCAATTTTCTTGCATGGCTTTTTGCATTTCAAGGCGCAGCTCGGCCGTCGGGGTCGAGCCATTGGCGGTGCGGAAGAGCTCGAGACGCTCAACGCCCTCGCTACCGGCATTGGCCGCCAGCGGCGCAAAGCCTTCATTCGGGTCAACAATCTCGGCGGTGCGCAAAGCCGAGGCGCGGCCGAACACCACAAGGTCAATCAGCGAATTGGAGCCGAGGCGATTGGCGCCATGCACTGACACACACGCCGCCTCCCCAATGGCCATCAGGCCGGGCACGACACGCTCCGGATCTTTTGCCGTCGGGTTCAACACCTCGCCGTGATAATTGGTCGGGATACCGCCCATATTATAATGCACGGTCGGCAGCACCGGAATCGGCTCTTTGGTGACATCGACACCGGCAAAAATGCGCGCGCTCTCTGAAATGCCGGGCAGGCGCTCGGCCAGCACATCCGGGTCCAGATGGTCGAGGTGCAGATAAATATGGTCATTATTCGGGCCGACGCCGCGGCCTTCACGAATTTCAACGGTCATGGAGCGCGAGACAACATCGCGCGAGGCGAGGTCTTTTGCGCTCGGCGCATAGCGCTCCATAAAGCGCTCGCCTTCGGAATTGATGAGGATACCGCCCTCGCCGCGCGAGCCTTCGGTAATCAGACAACCGGCACCGTAAATTCCGGTCGGGTGGAATTGCACGAATTCCATATCCTGCAAAGGCAGTCCGGCGCGAATAACCATGGCCGAGCCGTCGCCTGTGCATGTATGCGCTGAGGTGGCGGAGAAATAAGCGCGGCCATAACCGCCGGTCGCCAAAATGACCTGCTTGGCCTGGAAGCGGTGCAGCTCACCGCTCCCCATATCCAATGCGGTCACGCCGACGCATCGGTCGTCTTCCATCATCAGATCGAGGGCGAAATATTCGATAAAAAATTCTGTCTCATGGCGCAGTGATTGGCCGTAAAGCGTGTGCAAAATCGCATGGCCGGTACGGTCGGCGGCGGCGCAAGTGCGTTGCGCAATGCCCTCTCCGAAATTTGTCGTCATGCCGCCAAACGGGCGCTGGTAAATTTTGCCTTCTTCGGTGCGCGAAAACGGCACGCCGAAATGCTCCAGCTCGTAAACCGCTTCGGGCGCGTTGCGGCACAAATATTCAATGGCGTCTTGGTCGCCCAGCCAATCAGAGCCTTTGACCGTGTCATACATATGCCAGCGCCAATCATCGTCACCCATATTGCCTAAAGCGGCCGAAATGCCGCCCTGCGCCGCCACTGTGTGCGAGCGTGTCGGGAAAACTTTAGAAATACACGCCGTCTTCAGACCGCGCTCGGCGCAGCCCAAAGCAGCCCGCAAGCCGGAGCCACCGGCGCCGACAACAACGACGTCAAATTGGTGATCGATAAACGCATGAGAACTCATTCTTATCTCCTTTGCCCGACCCGCTAGCCGATAACCAGCTTGGCGACTGCCAGCGCGCATGCGATGGCAATGGTCAGGGTGAAAAACTGATTGACGATGAGCGCCAGTAATTTGGTCGCCTCGCCATGCACATAATCTTCAATAACCACCTGCATGCCCAGCCGCATATGATAGCAAGCCGACAAGATGAGCAGCAGCAGCACGACACCGATAAACGGATTGCCGAGAAAGCCGGTCATAGTGGTGTAGTCGCTGCCCGCATGGACAACCAGTGCACCGACAAGAAAGACCGTCAGCGGGATATTGGCGAGCGCCGTAACGCGCTGCATCCAAAAATGCTCAGTGCCTTTTTTGGCCGAGCCGAGGCCGCGCGCGCGCGACAAAGGAGTACGCATATCTGCCATTAGAACGCCCCCAAATAAGCATAGGCCGCGACCCAGACAATGAGGGTCAATACCGGCGGCACAAGAGCCGTGATGCGGGCCAATATCTCGACATGTTTCAAATCAAAGCCACGCCCCGTATCCCAGATGAAATGGCGAATGCCGCCAAACATGTGGTGGAACAGCGCCCATGTATAGCCAAACAAAACCAGACGCCCATACCATGCGCTTGAGACGCCCTGCACAACGCTATAAGCGTCAGGCCCCGAAGCGGCGGCCAGCAGCCACCATGCCAGCAAACCGGTACCGGCATAAAGCGCAATACCGCTGGCGCGATGCAGGATTGACAGCATCATGGTCAGCGTCCAGCGGTAGATCTGGATATGCGGCGAAAGCGGACGCGCCGTTTTGCTTGGTTCGGACATGCACTAAGCTCCTGTTTAAGTCGATAGACTATACACAAAAAACGCGCCTTGGCGCTACGCGCAACACGCGACAGGCAGTCGCATGAACAAGGGCTATTTGCGGGGCATAAATGCGCTTTATCGTCGGGGCATAAACGCCCAGATATCAAGGTCGAGCACCACGCCCTCGGCATAGCCGTCATCGTCCCGCAACGGAAAATCAAGCGCCGGACGGTTTTTTACCAACACATGACGCAAGCGCAACGCACCGGCATCGTCGCGGCCCGGCAATTCGGCTTTGTCCAACACTTGCGTCCAGCCATAAAGCGTGTCGCCGGCAAAACACGGCGCCGCATGTGTGCCGCCGTTCAAGGCCGCAAAACCGGCCAGATTGGCCAGTCCGTTAAACGCCATGGCGGCGGCGTGAGAAATCATATGACCGCCATAAATCAGCCGTTTGCCGAACCGGCTTTGGCTTTGCAAATGCGCATCAAAATGCACGGCGGCGTTGTTTTGATAAAGCCGCGTCGCCAGCATATGCTCGGCCTCTTCCAACGTCGTGCCATCGCCATGGGCGATTTTCATACCGGTCTCATAATCATCAAATAGCTGCGCGCTGCCGGTCGTGGCCGTATCCCAACCGCGCAAATCACCTTTGGGGGCCGGCAAGTTATTGACGCTGACCGCACCGGCGGGTTCGGGCCATACCGTGTCGGGGGCCGGCGCATCGAGGTCGCGTTTTTTCACCATCACCCAGCGTGTGTAAGACACCACCGTCTCGCCATGTTGGTTGGTGCCGGTCGTCTCAACCATAACCAGTCCGCTGGCACCGTTTTTATTTTGCCGTAAACCGATAACCTCGGATTGCGCGCGCAGCGTATCGCCGACAAAAACCGGCGCCAGAAAGCGTCCTTCCGCATAGCCCAGATTGGCCACCGCATTGCGCGAAATATCGGGCACGGATTTGCCAAACACGATATGGAAGACCAGCCAGTCATCGAGCGGTATATCACCCAGCCCCAGACCCGCCGCGACAGGGAGCGCGCAAAATAGCGGATTGCGGCCGCCATAAAGCGCCTGATAAAGGGCCACATCGCCCGCCGTCAGCGTGCGCGGCACCGCATGCTCGAGGCGCGCGCCAAGCTCGAAATGCTCGAAAAATCGGCCTTCGCCCGCCGCATCATATGTTGGGGTCAGATCACTCATGGGCGCAGCATAAGCAGCTTAGTGGCGCGCCGCAATCGCATCGGCAATGGCAATCACCCGTGCCGCAATATCGCGATGCAACAGCTCGGTCATTTTGCCATTGACCCGCAATACGCCTTTGCCGGCATTTGCCGGATCGGCGAAAGCGGCGACCACATCGCGCGCTTGGCCCACTTCCTCCTCGCTCGGCGCAAAAATCTCATTGCACGGCGGCAACTGGCTGGGGTGGATAAGCGTCTTGCCGTCAAACCCCATATCGGCCCCCTGACGGCATTCTTCGGCAAAGCCCGCCGCATCGTCGATATCATTGAACACGCCGTCCAATATGGTGAGGCCGTATTGGCGCGCCGCCAGCATGGCCATCGATAATGCTGCCATTAGAGGAGCGCGGGTTCTCACCAAAGCCGCGCGCAGCTCCTTGGCCAGATCGTTCGTGCCCATAACAAATGTCGTCAGCGGCGTGTCTTCGGCACGCGCCGCCAATGCCTGCAAATTGAATATCGCCTCCGCCGTCTCGACCATAATCCACAGCGCGCAATCGGCGGGTAAAGCAGCGGCCAGCGCGTCAATATCTTCAGCCCGCGCCAGTTTTGGAACCAGCACGGCGGCCGGGCGCGCTTCGGGGGCCAGCGCTTTCAGCGCCGCCAAATCATCGCCGCCCCATGGCGTATCGGTGGCGTTGATACGCACCACCAATTCGCGGCTGCCATAGCCGCCCTCGCTCAGCGCCGCGCAAACCTGAGCGCGTGCCTGTTGTTTGGCGTCGGGGGCAACCGCATCCTCAAGGTCGAGGAGCAGGCAATCAGCATCCAGCGTGCGGGCTTTTTCCAACGCGCGGGCATTGGCACCGGGCATATAAAGCGCCGACCGGCGCGGCCTAATGACCTGTTTTTCAGATGTCATTTGCGAGAATCTCCCCTTAAAATCTTAATTGTAGTTTAACGTGCGCGTTTCATGGAGCAAATGATAAGCATGACCGACACATCCTCGCAAAGCCCATCTGACGCACCCACAACACGCAACAAAAAGCCCAGCGTCTTTGTAATGTCGAGCCAAGTGGTTAGCGGACTGGTCGGTTTGAAAGCCACCATGCCGGCCCTGCGCTCGCAAGGCCATGAGACCATCACCCTGCCGACAACCCTCTTATCGGCCCATCCGGCGGCGTTTCCCGAACAAGGTCCACCGGCCGGCGGGCCGATGCCACCGGCGCGCATGGTGGAAATCGCCGACTGGTTGCTGGCCGCCGGAGCGTTGAATAATTGCGGTGCCATTTTGACCGGCTATTTGCCGAGCGCCGAACATGTCGAAGCGGCGGCACAGATTGTCAGCAAAATAAAAGCCGCCCGGCCCGGGACGCTTTTTTGCTGCGACCCGATTTGCGGCGACCATGAGCAGCTTTATCTGCCCGAGGGTGTGCTGCACGCGCTCAAAGACAAGCTGCTGCCGCTGGCTGATATGGCAACACCCAATTTGTTCGAATTGAAAATGTTGACCCAGACCGAGAGCTTTGCCGATGAGGCCGAGATTGTCGCCGCGGCGCGCGCTTTGAATGTCGAGCATCTGGTCGTCACCTCAGCGCCGGCCCCTGAAGGCCGCGTCGCTTCTTTGGCCATTACCGATATGGTGATGCGCTGCGAGACCGCCAAAGCGCCCGAAGCGCCTTACGGCATGGGCGATTTTTTCGCCGCGCTTTATTTGGCGCTGCATCTTGCCGATGAACAAAAAGCTTTGGGCATTGCTTGCGCCACACTGGCGCAAATGGCGGCGACCAATATGGAAAACAAAAGTCTGCCGCACGGGCCGGTGCAAATCGCTTCCGCCGCCATTCAAGACAAGCTGAATATTTAAGCTTCTTTTATTGCGTTGAGCGCGCGCTCAAATGCTTTTCGACCAGCAATTCAGCGATTTGCACGGCGTTTAGGGCAGCGCCTTTTCTGAGATTATCCGACACCACCCAAAGCGCCAGACCGTGCTCGACACTGTCATCGACGCGCAAGCGCGAGACAAAAGTCTCGTATTCGCCAACGCATTCAACCGGCGTCATATAACCTTCATCCTCGCGGCGATCGACCACCAGCACACCCGGCGCATCTTCCAGCGCGGCGCGCGCCGCTTTTAAAGCAACGGCGCTTTCAAACTCAATATTCACCGCCTCCGAATGGCCGACAAATACCGGCACCCGCACACAAGTGGCGCTCATGACGATATCCGGGTCGAGCATTTTTTGCGTCTCGACCACCATTTTCCATTCTTCCTTGGTCGCGCCATCCTTCATAAACACATCGATATGCGGGATGACGTTAAAGGCAATCTGCTTGGTAAAATTCTCGCGCTTCATCTCGTCATTGACAAAAATGCCGCGCGTTTGGGTGAACAGCTCATCCATCGCCGCATTGCCGGCACCCGACACGGATTGATAGGTCGCCACCACCACGCGCTTTATTTTGGCCAGCGCGTGTAGCGGTTTCAGCGCCACCACCAATTGCGCGGTTGAGCAATTCGGATTGGCGATGATATTGCGCTTTTTATAATCGGCAATGGCCTGCGGATTGACCTCGGGCACAATCAGCGGCACATCTTCATCCATGCGATAGAGCGAGGAATTATCAATCACCACGCAACCGGCTTTGGCCGCTTTCGGGGCGTATTCCTTGGCCGGGCCGGAGCCTGCCGCGAATAGCGCAATATCGGCTTTGGAAAAATCATAATGCTCCAACGCCTGGCATTTCAGCGTCCTGTCGCCAAAGCTTACCTCGCGGCCTTGGCTGCGGCGCGAGGCCACGGCATCGACCCGCGATGCGGGGAATTTGCGTTCGTCCAAAATATTGAGCATTTCGCGCCCAACATTTCCAGTCGCGCCGACAACGGCGATGACATAACTCATATCAGCCTCCCACTTCATCCAGCGCGGCGAGCACAGCATCGCCCATGCCGGAAGTGCCGACGGCGTGCATGCCGGCTTGCATAATATCGCCGGTGCGAATGCCTTTATCGAGAACCGCGGTGACGGCGTTCTCCAAAAGATCGGCATCCGCGCCGCGGTCGAACGTATAGCGCAACGCCATTGCGAAACTCATAATCGAGGCGATGGGGTTGGCTTTGCCTTGGCCCGCAATATCGGGTGCCGAGCCGTGCACCGGCTCGTAAAGCGCTTTCGAGCGACCGCCTTCAGCCTGCGGCGCGCCCAACGAGGCAGAGGGCAACATGCCCAAAGAGCCGGTCAGCATGGCGGCAATATCGGACAATATATCGCCGAACAAATTATCGGTGACCAGCACGTCATATTGTTTGGGATTGCGCACCAATTGCATGGCGCAATTATCGGCCAGCACATGTTCCAGCGCCAGTTCGGGATACTCCTCAGAGATTACCCGCGTCACTTCCTCATGCCACAGCAAGCCGCTTTCCATCACATTGCGTTTTTCAGACGAGGCCAGTTTTTTGCCGCGCTTCATCGCCAGATCGCCGGCAACACGCGCAATGCGCTCGATCTCATAAGTCTCATAGACTTGCGTATTGACGCCGCGGCGTTGGCCGTTGCCGAGGTCTTCAATGCCGCGCGGCTCACCGAAATAAACCCCGCCGGTCAGCTCGCGGACAATCATAATATCCAAACCCTCAACCAGCTCGCGCTTCAACGAAGAAGCATCAGCCAGCGCCGGAAAGCAAATCGCCGGACGCAAATTGGCGAATAATTCCAAATCAGCCCGCAGCCGCAACAGCCCGGCTTCGGGGCGCGCCTCATAAGCCACATTGTCCCATTGCGGGCCACCGACCGCGCCCAGCAGAACCGCATCCGCGTCTTGCGCTTTATCCATGGCGGCGTCAGAGATTGCCGCGCCATGCGCGTCATAAGCGCAGCCGCCGACAAGGTCTTCATCCAGCGTCACCTGAAAACCGCGCTTGTCGCCAAACCAGTCAATGACGCGGCGCACTTCGCCCATAACTTCGGGGCCGATGCCGTCGCCCGGCAGAATAAGAATTTTTTCCATTTTACGTGTCCATACTGTGCCGATTTAGCGCCAAGCTTGCGCGTCGAGACCGGCCTCATAATCGTCAATGGCCGATGCTTTTTGCAGCGTCAGACCGATATCGTCGAGACCCTCCATCAAGCATTTTTTCCTGAAGGCATCGACCTCAAAAGAAATTGTGCCGCCATCCGGGCCATTAATGACTTGGTTTTCCAAATCAATACTGACGGTCGCATTGGCGCCGCGCTTGGCGTCATCCATCAGCTTATCGACTTCGGCCTGCGGCAGCACGATAGGCAGGATGCCGTTTTTGAAACAATTATTATAAAAAATATCGGCAAAGCTCGGCGCGATGATGCAGCGAATGCCGAAATCCAGAAGCGCCCAAGGCGCGTGTTCGCGCGACGACCCGCAGCCGAAATTATCACCGGCGACAAGAATTTGCGCCTCACGATAAGCCGGTTGGTTCAAGACGAAATCCTCGATCTCCGCACCCTCGGGCGTGAAGCGCATTTCATCAAACAGGTTCTTGCCCAAACCCGAACGCTGAATGGTTTTCAAAAACTGCTTTGGGATAATCATATCCGTGTCGACATTGATGATGTCGAGCGGCGCAGCAATGCCTGTGAGTTTATCAAATTTTTGCATGGGCTTAAGCTCCGCTTCCGATTTTGCGAATATCGACAAAATGACCGGCCAGCGCAGCCGCTGCGGCCATTTCCGGCGACACCAAATGAGTGCGCCCGCCGCGCCCCTGACGGCCCTCAAAATTGCGGTTCGAGGTGGACGCGCACCGCTCGCCCGGGGCCAGCTTATCGGCATTCATCGCCAGACACATAGAGCAGCCCGGCTCGCGCCAGTCAAAACCGGCTTCGATGAAAATTTTGTCGAGACCCTCTGCCTCGGCCTGCTGCTTGACCAGGCCTGAGCCCGGCACCACCATAGCGTTGACGCTGGCCGCCACTTTGCCGGTTTTGGCAATGGCCGCAGCGGCGCGCAAATCTTCGATGCGACTATTGGTGCACGAGCCGATAAACACCCGGTCGATCGCCACATCCTGCATCGGCGTGCCGGCTTTCAGCCCCATATAATCCAAAGCGCGCTCGGTGGCGCGTCGACGCGCCTCGTCTTTAATGGCGGCCGGGTCAGGCACTTGGCCATCCACCGCAATCACGTCTTGCGGACTGGTGCCCCAGGTGACGAGCGGCGGCAAATTGGCCGCGTCAATGGTTATCTCTTTATCGAACACCGCATCATCATCCGATTTCAGCGTCTGCCAATAAGCGACCGCGGCGTCCCAATCAGCGCCTTTGGGGGCGCGCGGGCGGTCTTTCAAAAAGGCAAAAGTTTTTTCATCCGGCGCCACCAAACCGGCGCGCGCACCGGCTTCGATGGACATATTACACAGCGTCATGCGCCCTTCCATCGACAAAGCCTCGATGGCCTCACCGGCATATTCCAACACATAGCCGGTGCCGCCGGCCGTGCCGATCTCGCCGATAATGGCCAGCGCAATATCCTTGGCCGTCACATGGGCCGGCGCATCGCCGACCACATTAATGCGAAAATTCTTGGCTTTTGACTGGATGAGGGTTTGCGTGGCCAGCACGTGTTCGACCTCAGATGTGCCAATGCCATGCGCCAAAGCGCCGAACGCGCCATGCGTCGAGGTATGACTATCACCGCACACAATGGTCAGGCCCGGCAGGGTGAAACCCTGTTCGGGGCCGGCGACGTGAACAATGCCTTGGCGAATATCATCCATAGGCAGATAGTCGATACCGAAATCGGCGCAGTTTTTCTCCAGCGTCTGGATTTGCAGCTTGCTTTCAGGGTCTTCGATTGCATCGAGGCCGCCCGAACGGTCAGTGGTCGGAATATTATGGTCGGCGACGGCCAGCGTTTTGTGCGGCGCGCGCGGCGTGCGGCCGGCCATACGCAGACCTTCAAAGGCTTGCGGGCTGGTTACCTCATGCACCAAATGGCGGTCAATATAGAGCAGCGAATTGCCATCCGCGTCCGCATCCACCATATGGGCATGCCAAATTTTATCGTAAAGAGTTGTTGCGGTCATCGTCCTGCCTTTGCCTCTGTGTCTCTCGAGGGGCTTGGCGATGCCGGCCCCTGCTGAATTGGCTGTTGGGGTGGCTTTTGAAGAGGGGCGCTTAAGCTTCGCTTTCGGCGCCGGCCTCCCCTTGAGCCACGTCCTGCTCAATAATTTTTTCGGGTGCCGTTGCCGCGTCGGTTTTGCTCGATTTGGCGCGACGCTCGACAATGCGGGCCGCCTTACCGGTCAGACCGCGCAGATAATACAGCTTGGCCCGGCGCACACGACCGGCGCGCACCAACTCAATGGAATCGACCAGCGGCGAGTAAATCGGAAATACGCGCTCGACGCCCTCGCCATAAGAAATTTTACGCACGGTGAAGTTTTCATTGAGACCGCCACCGGAGCGACCAATGCACACGCCTTCAAAAGCCTGAATACGCTCGCGCGAGCCTTCGATAACCTTCACATTGACTTTCACCGTATCACCGGGCTGAAAATCAGGCACGGTTTTTTCAGCCGTCAATTCGGCCATATGCTCGCGTTCAATCTCGTCAATCAAATTCATCTGCCAAATCCTCTTGAAACATCCTCGCCCTTGACCTTTCAAGGGCTGACGCCTTGCACAAAACATGCCTAAAAAAACCCGCCCTTTCGGCACGAGATGGGGGGATTTACCACGCGATTATGCGCTTGTCACCCCTTTTTGCGCCGAAAATGCACTGCTTGTTCAATTTGCCCGATTACTTTTTCGGCGTCTTGAAACGAGCCCATAAATCAGGCCGTCGGCTTTGCGTCAAGGCTTGCGCTTCGGCGCGCCGCCAAGCGGCCAGTTTCTCATGGTCGCCGCCGGTCACAATGTCTGGAATATCGCGGCCTTCAAAGCTTTGCGGACGGGTATATTGCGGATATTCCAGCAGCCCGTCATTGGCGCTCGAAAAGCTCTCATCGGCCCCGCTTTCGGCCTTGCCCATAATCCCCGGCAGCAGGCGCAGCGTCGCCTCCAGCATCACCATGGCGGCCAGCTCGCCGCCGGCCAGCAGATAATCGCCCAAGGAAACCTCGAGCGGTTGGCGCGCCTCGATGAGGCGCTCATCAACCCCTTCAAAGCGATTACACAGGAAAATCAGACCACCGCCGGCGGCCCATTCGGCAGCCAATTGCTGCGAGAAAGGACGCCCGCGCGGGCTGGGCAGAATGACCGGCAGCTTATTTTCTGCCGTCACGCTATCCAACGCGGCGGCGGCGACATCAGCGCGTAAAATCATGCCCGGGCCACCACCGGCCGGGGTGTCGTCGATGTTTTTATGTTTGCCGACACCGAAATCGCGCAAGTCATGCGTCGTCAATGCCCAAATGCCGTCCTGGCGCGCGCGACCGCTCAGACTGGCCCCGAGCGGCCCCGGAAACATATCCGGATAGGCGGTGATGATATGCGCCGAAAAGCTCATTCGCCCCCGCCCGGCTTTTGCCTAGAAGGGTGCTCAGAGGTATGCTCAGAAATTTGTTCGGATATTTGTTCGGGCGGACGCGCCTCGTCTTCTTTCGGCGGCTTGAGCGTCAATTGACCTGCCGCGATATCGACTTGCGGCACCACTGCTTTGGTGAACGGATAAAACGCCCCGTCAATTTCCAACAAATCGCCGGCCCCGAAATTATGCACCGCTTCGACCACACCCAGCGCCGCGCCGGTTTCATCAATGGCGCGCAGACCGACCAGATCATCGTGATAGAAATCATCATCGTCGAGCAGTGGCGGCAGTTTTTCACGCGCCGCATAAAGCGCCGTGCCGCGCAGCGCTTCGGCCGCCTCGCGACTGTCGACGCCTTTGAGCGTCAGACGCGCGCCGAGCTTGTCGGGCTTGACCGAGGTGATGGTGAAAGCCTCACCCTTGGCGGTTTGCAACGGCCCATAAGCGGCCAAAGCCGAGGCGTCATCGGTGAAACATTTGGCTTTCACCGCACCGCGCACGCCGTGCGCCGGCCCGATAACGCACAGACAGACATAACCCTCGGGCGTGCTGTCGGCAGTCGTATCGGGCCGTGACGGCATTTACTCGGCCTTTTCTTCCTCAGCAGCCTCTTCGGCAGGGGCTTCTTCAGCAGGAGCCTCTTCAGCAGCAGCTTCCTCGGCAGGGGCTTCCTCAGCAGGAGCCTCTTCGGCAGCAGCTTCCTCAGAGGGAGCTTCCTCGGCAGCAACTTCTTCAGCAGCAGCCTCTTCGGCGGGAGCTTCCTCAGCAGGAGCTTCCTCAGAGGGAGCTTCCTCGGCAGCAACTTCTTCAGCAGCAGCCTCTTCGGCGGGAGCTTCCTCAGCAGGAGCTTCTTCGGCAGGGGCTTCTTCAGCAGCAGCCTCTTCGGCAGCAACTTCCTCAGCAGCCGCTTCTTCGGCGGCGCGCTTGGCTTCTTCTTCAGCCTCTTTTTGCGCTTCCAGACGTTCCTGCGCTTTCAGGCCCGGTTTGGCTTTTTCAGGATTATTGCGCGGCTCACGTTTCCATAGGCCGGCATCGTCGAGGAACCGCGCCACGCGGTCCGACGGTTTGGCGCCTTGGTCGATCCAATGCTTAGCGCGGTCGGTGTCGAGCTTGACGCGCTCGCCGCCATCTTTGGGCAGCAGCGGATTATAAGTACCCAGTCGCTCAATATAGCGACCGTCGCGCGGCATCCGGCTATCGGCAACCACAATACGGTAAAAAGGTCGTTTTTTAGAGCCGCCACGCGACATACGAATTTTCAAAGCCATTTTAGTTTCCTTTCATCAAACAGCATTTCTTCGGGCCTATTTCTTTTTCGGCCCATTATCAGGAAGCCCTAAACCTTTGAGAAAATCGGGCGGCGCAGCGCCTCCCAATTTGCCCCCTAATTGGTTGAGGTCGGGCAGATTATTCGGGTCCAATTGCGGCATTTGCGGCATATTACCGGGCATATTACCACCCATATTGCCACCAAGACCGCCCAGCATATTGGCCATGCCGGCAAGGCCACCCTTGCCCATTTTCTTCATCATATCGGCCATTTGCCGGTGCATTTTCAGCACTTTATTGACATCTTGCACGCTGGTGCCCGAGCCACCGGCGACACGCCGCTTGCGGCTGGCATTCATCACTTTCGGATTATCGCGCTCGGCACGCGTCATTGAGGAGACGATGGCGGCCTGGCGCAGCAATTCGCGCTCATCCATGTTCAACGCCGCCAATTGTTTTTTCATCTTGCCCATGCCCGGCACCATGCCCAACACGCCGCTCATACCGCCCATGGCCTGCATTTGTTTTAATTGTTCGGCCATATCATCCAGCGTGAACTGGCCTTTTCTCATGCGGTTGGCAATCTTCTCGGCTTTTTCCGCATCCATGGTCTCGCTGGCTTTTTCCACCAGACCGACGACATCGCCCATGCCGAGAATGCGATTGGCGAGACGCTGCGGGTCAAAAATTTCAAGCTTGTCGATGGCCTCGCCGACGCCGAGGAATTTAATCGGCACACCGGTGACATAGCGCATAGACAGCGCCGCACCGCCGCGCCCATCGCCATCGGCGCGCGTCAGCACAATGCCCGACAGCGAAACGCGGGCGGCGAATTGACCGGCAATGGTTACCGCTTCCTGGCCGGTCAAACTGTCGGCGACCAGCAGGGTTTCTTTCGGGGCGGTGGCGTTTTCAATCGCCGCCATCTCAGCCATCAGCGCCTCATCGGCATTGGTGCGGCCGGCCGTGTCCAGCATCACCACATCAAAACCGCCCAGCTTACCGGCTTGCACGGCGCGCTTGGCGATATCAACCGGCGATTGTCCTTCAACAATCGGCAATGTGTCGATACCGCTCTGCTCGCCCAGCACCGCCAATTGCTGCATGGCGGCGGGGCGTTGGGTGTCCAGCGACGCCATCAGCACTTTGCGCTTTTCATTATCGGCGATGAATTTGGCAATCTTGGCGGTGGTGGTGGTTTTACCCGAACCCTGCAGACCGACCATCATCATCACCACCGGCGGCACCGCATCGAAAGACAGCGGCGCAGCAGCGCCCAGCATATCGACGAGCGCGTCATTGACGATTTTGACAACCTGCTGACCCGGCGTCACTGATTTCAAAACATCAGCGCCGATCGCCAGCGGGCGCAACTGGTCGATAAAGCTGCGCACCACGGGCAGGGCCACATCGGCTTCCAACAAAGCGGTGCGAATGTCGCCCAGCGCTTCTTCGACTTGGCGCTCAGACAGCGCACCGCGCCGCGTCAGGCGGTCAAAAATCGAACCCAGATTGTCGCTCAGCGTGTCAAACATCGCTTAAAAGCCTTCAACCAAAAATGCACCCGTGGGCAAACCTTGCTGACGGGTGGCGATTTCGCCCCACCATGCCGGGGGCTGAAACCAATTTAAATCTCGCTTCTTTTCAAGAAGTGGCGGCAAAATAGGCAGACAGGCCGATAAAGTCAAGAAAACCGATAAGGTCGAGAAAACCAAGGCCGTCTCTTTTGCGGTCGCGCACGCCGATATGGCGTTTACGGCGCGAAGAGCCTATATAGGCAGGATGAAGCAAAACACCACCATCGCCTTTACCAAAATGAACGGTCTCGGCAATGATTTCGTCATCATCGACGCACGCGACAGCTCGCTTGAGCTGACGCCCGCCGCGGTGCGCGCCTTGGCAGGGCGCGATAATGCGACGACCAAAGGCTGCGACCAATTGCTGGTTATTCATCCAAGCCGCGCTGCGGGCGATGTGTTTATGCAAATCTTCAACGCCGATGGCAGCGAGGTCGAAGCCTGCGGCAATGGCACGCGCGCCGTCGCCGCCTATTTGGCGCAAAACGGCATTGGCAAAGCGACGCTCGAAACACTGGCCGGCCCGTTGGCCTGCAGCAGCAAAAAAAGCGACGGCGTGCTGCAAGTCGAAGTGGCGATGCAACTGCCGATAATCGGCGCGCCGCTACAACTGCATCAGGATTTACCGCCCGCTTTGCCGGTGACCATTGGCAATCCGCATGCGGTGATTTTTGTCGAGACCGGCACGGCGGGGATGGCGGCACAATATGGGTTTCAACTGGAGCGCCACAAAGCATTTCCCGAGCGCGCCAATATTAATTTCGCCAGTCTGGTTGATGATACAACCATCCGCCTCGACACATGGGAGCGCGGCGTCGGCCTGACCAAAGCCTGCGGCACCGGTGCGTGTGCCACGGCGGTGGCAGCGGTGGCGCAAGGCTTGTGCACCGCCGGCTCGGTGACCATTCGCCCGCCTTTTAATTTGGACGATAATCCGCGTGATGTGCTGGTCATTGATTATCAGCCCGACGCGCATTTGCTGATGCGCGGGCCGGTCATGCACGATTTTGAGGCGCAGGTCGAAATCGAAAGCGGGGCGGCATGAGTGTGAAAGTCGAAAATTTCGGCTGTCGCTTGAACGCGCTGGAAGGCGATAGCGTCGAGGCGCTGGCCAAAGCGGCGGGGCTTCAAGACACCACCATTATCAATGGCTGCGCCGTCACCGGCGAAGCCCTGCGCCAAGCCCGACAAGCAGCGCGCAAAGCCAAACGGACGGGCGATAAGGTTATCGTTACCGGTTGCGCCGCGCAGACCGATAGCGCCACTTTCGAGGCCATGGATGAGGTCGACCGCGTGCTTGGCAATGAGGAAAAATTGCAAGCCGCGCATTATAAAGGTGAGGCGTCCGCCATATCGGATATTATGCAAAAGAGCGAGGCGACACCTCTGCCTCTGCCCCTACCGCTTGCTGACCCCGAGCGCGGGCAAGCCAAAAGAGCAAGAGCTTTTCTACAAGTGCAGACGGGCTGCGACCATCGCTGCACATTTTGCATCATCCCTTATGGGCGCGGCAATTCGCGCTCCGTGCCGGTGGCCGAGCTGGTAAGCCGCTGCCGCGCGCTGGTCGAGGCGGGGCATAAAGAAGTGGTGCTGACCGGCGTCGACATCACCTCATACGGGCCGGATATTGGCGAGGCCGGTTTGGGGCCCTTGGTGCGCACTATTCTAGATGGCGTGCCGACACTGGCGCGCCTGCGCCTGTCTTCGATCGACGCGGTCGAGATCGACCCGACGCTATTGGATATGGTCATCCATGAACCGCGACTGATGCCGCATCTGCATTTATCGCTGCAAGCCGGCGATGATATGATTTTGAAACGCATGAAGCGCCGCCATAGCCGCGCCGAGGCGGTGGCGTTTTGCGCCAAGCTGAAATCGGCGCGCCCCGATATTGCTTTTGGCGCTGACCTGATTGCCGGTTTCCCGACCGAGACCGAAGCAATGTTTGAAAACTCGCGCGCCTTGATTGGCGATTGCGATTTAAGCTTTGTGCATGTGTTCCCATTCTCGCCACGCCCCGGCACACCGGCGGCGCGCATGCCGCAATTGGACGGCGGCGAGATAAAAGCCCGCGCCGCCGCTTTGCGCCAAACGGCGGGCCAAAACTTACAAAACTGGCTTGCGCGCCAGCACGGCAGAACGCTTTCCGTATTGGTTGAAAAATCCACCGCCGCTATGAGCGAAGGACGCGCTGAAAATTTCGCCCCTGTGCAGATGCATAGCGAGCATGCGCCCGGTTCGCTGGTAAACGTCAAAATCACCGGCGATAATGGCCTCATGCTGACGGGGGGGGCTGCATGAGCCTGTGGTCGCGTTTAAAATCCGGACTTTCGCGCTCTTCCGACGCGCTGGGCTCCAGCCTGTCGGGGCTGATGGGCGGGCGCAAATTATCGGCCGAGACATTGGGCGAATTGGAAGACGCGCTGATTATGGCCGATCTCGGTGTCGGCACGGCGGCCGCCATTACCGAGGCTTTGCGCGCGCGCCGTGACCTCGCAACACTGGATGATGCGGGCGTGCGCGCCGCACTGGCGGGCGAGATTGCCGCCCTGCTGCAGCCGGTCGAAAAACCTTTCGCCCTGCCCGATGCGACCCCCACAGTCATACTACTGGCCGGCGTTAACGGGGCCGGTAAAACCACCACCATCGGCAAGCTGGCCAAAAAGTTTCAGGCCGAGAACAAGAGCGTTATGCTGGCCGCTTGCGATACGTTTCGCGCCGCCGCTTCTGAGCAATTACAAGTCTGGGGGGCGCGCGCCAATGTGCCGGTTGTGGCCGGCGCGACCGGTGCCGATGCGGCGGGTCTGGCTTTTCAGGCGCTTGAGAAAGCCCGCGCCGAGGATATAGATGTGCTGATGATCGACACGGCAGGGCGGCTGCAATCGAATGATAATCTGATGGCCGAGTTGGAAAAAATCATCCGCGTGGTCAAAAAGCTGGACGCCGATGCGCCGCATGAAAGCCTGCTGGTGCTCGACGCAACAACCGGTCAAAACGCCGTCGCCCAAGCCGAGGCGTTTTTGGCGGCGGCGCAGACCAGCGGTCTCATCATGACCAAGCTGGATGGCACGGCGCGTGGTGGCGGGTTGGTGGCGATTGCTCAAAAGCTGGCTTTGCCGATATATTTCATCGGCGTCGGTGAACAGGCCGATGACTTGCAAACTTTCAGCGCCGCGCGTTTCGCGCATGCGCTGGTCGGGGCCGAGATGGAGGGGGCCGGGTAATGGCAAAATTTTTTGAAGATTTCGGACCGCTTTTGGTGTTCTTCATCCTCAATGCGCGCGGCCCCCAATTGCTGGGGCGCCCCGAAAGCGAGGGGCTGCTCATCGCCACGGGCGGCTTTATGGCGGCGCTCGCCGCATCGCTGGTCTTCACTTATGCGCGCGGCGGCAAGCCCAATAATATGACGCTGGCCTCGGCCGGTTTTGTGTTCGTCTTTGGGGGACTGACGCTGTTTTTGCAGGATGAGACATTTATCAAAATCAAGCCGACCTTGGTCTATGTGCTGTTCGCCGCCATTTTGGCGGTCGGTCTGGCGCGCGGCCAAAGCTATTTGCAAATGCTGATGGGCCAGGCGCTTCGCATGGACGCGGCGGGCTGGGTGGTGCTGACGCGGCGTTGGATTTATTTCTTTATCTTTCTCGCCGCTCTCAACGAAGTCATGTGGCGCAATTTCTCGACCGATGCTTGGGTCAATTTCAAAGTCTTCGGCATACTGCCCCTGACGCTGGCTTTCATGGCGTTGCAAATGCCGCTGCTCAAAAAGCACGGCGCGCTCGACGAATTGGGGTCGGAATAACCACCCGCCAAAAGCTAAAGAACCGCTAGGATTTCCATATCGTTGCCGTGCGGATGGCACGGGCCGATAATCACCTCTTCGCCCTCAGGGCCGTTCTCGCCGGTCCAAATGCGGCAAGAAAGCTGCGCGATGGTGCCCAGTTCACGGCCATCCATTTTCAGCCACACCAAAGGCGCATCGGGCGTCACCGCCTCGGCGGCTTGCGCGAAAGCGCTCTCAATGGCGAAGCGTTGCGCGACACTGAGATACGGCCAGACGATAGAATGATAGAGCACGGTCGCCTCGCCTTTCGGGCGCTCGATGATTTGCGCCGCCACCCATCCGGCGGCATCGGCGCGGTCGATTTGCGGCGGAGCACGATCGGCAATCTGCAAAGCCGCCAGCAAGCGCGCACGCCGCGCCGGCATATCGCCCCACACCCAGCATTGCAATTTGCGCCGCTCATCCGCTTGCGTGATATCGACCGGAAACAAATCGCAGCCGCGCCGCGAGGCCACTTGAATGGCCCCGGCCAATGCGGGCGCTGCGCCGCGCCACGTCGCCTCAAGCGTCAATGGGCTATCGGCGTCGCCCCAATGAACCACCCCGGCATCGGTTTGAAGGGCGAAGTGGAACTTATCAAAAAACAGATTAAGCCCGGCGCTGGCGCCCATTTCACGCAACCGCAAAGGCAGGCTCAGCCGCTTGCTGATTTCGGAGAAACCGAGCAGCAATGAAGCACTGCGGCCGGTCTCATTGGTTTGCGGTGCGCTGCGAAGAAATTTGCGCGCGCCCGCCTCGTCTTCGGTGAATACATGCCGCAGCGCATCTTCGAGCGCGGTGCGCGCTTTTTCGTCATAAGCGCCGCCACAGCTTTGGTAAAACTGCGCCAGCCCCGCAGCGCCCGCCAGTGCCGCATGATGGGCAAAACCGGCCAACCGCAAAGGCACATTGTCGTTGAGCGGATCGCCCTGCCAGCCGCGCACCAGCTTGGCGATAATGCCACCGGCTTCAAAATCATTGTGACAAAAGCCCACAACATCGCGGGTCAGGGGCGAGCCCAAAACCTCACAAGCGCGTCTTTGCGCATCAAAGGCAGTGAGAATTTTTTCGTTCACATCATCACCGGGCGGCGTGACGGAAAAATCTTGGCTGGAGATGGATGATTTCCGATTTTTGTTTTTGTTCATGCACGCAGGCTAGCACAGCTTAATCCTTCTCAGCGACTTACTCGTCAACCTACTCGTTGACTTACTCATCAACCTACCCACCAACTTACCCATCAGCCGGCTTATCGGGGCTTTCATAGCGCGCGCGTAAGGCCTCAAAACCGGGGGTATCGGCCCAGTTTTCCGGCTCGGTAAACGGCGCGAAATGCTCTTCGTCACGGGTTGCGCGATAGTGCTGCAGCGCATGATAAACGGCGGGAAAAGCCAGCGCGTCCCACGGAATTTCATCCCAAGAAAAAAGCGCCACGGCTTCACTTTCGGGGCCCGGCGACACATCGGCCGAGCGCAGGCGACCGCGATAAAACATCTGCACTTGCGCGATGCGCTCGACATTGTAAACGCCGATAAGCGCGTCGGTTTCGACATCGGCATTGGCTTCCTCGCGCGCTTCGCGGGCCGCGCCTTGGGCCACCGTTTCGCCCTGTTCCATAAAACCGGCGGGCAGCGTCCAATAGCCTTTGCGCGGTTCAATGGCGCGCTTGCACATGAGGATTTTATCGCTATCACCTTCCGCCCAAACGGCTACGACACCGGCGATAAGCTTCGGATTGATATAATTTATCAGCCCGCAAGTGTCGCAAACATCGCGCTCGAAACTGTCATCATGCGGCACGATTTTGGAAAACGACATATCTTGTTCGTAAGCGCGTGTTTTATCGCGAAACCGCATTTTCTGTCTCCTTCGATTTGGAAGTGAAATAGGGCAAAATATCGTTCTGCACATGTTGCGCGCTCAACGGCCCGACATGGCGTTTGAGAACCCGCCCCGCGCCGTCAATAACAAAAGTCTCGGGCACGCCATAGACGCCGAGATTGAGCGCCACCGCGCCGCGTTTGTCGAAACCGATTTTGGTGTACGGATTGCCGAGGCGGTTCAAAAACCGCTTTGCGGCATTGCGCGTGTCTTTGTAATTTATCGCATAAATCGGCACGCCGCTTTCTTTCAATGCCATAAGCTGCGGATGTTCGACCCGACACGGCGCGCACCAGCTGGCGAAAATATTGACCAGCACCGGCCCCCCGCTTTGCAAATCATCCGAGTTCAAATCGCCCTGTTCGTCATAAAGCGGCGGCAGGGTGAAAGCGGGCAGCGCTTTGTCCTGATAGGCGCTGTCCAACCTGTCGGGCGGCCCCAAAGTCAGACCGACGCCAAACAGAGCCAAAAGCGCCACGCCGACCAGCGCCGGGGCGAAGCGCAGCAGGCGGTTCATGCGGCGTCTTCCCCATCTGTGTCCAGCGCGTCCACACGTGCGCGCGCCGTCGCCAGAGCTTTGAAGCTGAACCAGATGAGCAGCACCAGCGGCCCAAAAGTGGCGATATAGCTGGCATATATATAGCTGTCATACATGGCGCTTATCCTTTGTAACCGTGCAAATTGGCTTTGGCGCGCAGCTTCTGCCGCAATACTTCCATCTGCATACGCGTCAATGTCAGCGCCAGAAACAGCACCAGAAACGCACCGCCCATTATCAGCAGCGGATAGAGAAAATCAGCATGCAGCGCCGGACGCGCCAGCCGCGAAACGCTGGCCGGCTGGTGCAGCGTGTTCCACCAATCGACCGAAAATTTGACAATCGGCACATTGACGAAACCGACGATGGCCAATATCGCTGCCGCGCGCGCCGCGCGGGTCGGTTCTTCGATCGCCTGCCACAAAGCGATATAACCGAGATAGATGAAAAACAGCACCAGCACCGAGGTCAGGCGCGCATCCCACACCCACCAAGTGCCCCACATGGGCTGGCCCCACAGCGAGCCGGTAACCAGAGCGATAAGCGTAAACACCGCCCCGATAGGGGCCGCCGCGCGCGCCGCCACATGGCCCAAAGGATGGCGAAACACCAATGCCGTCACTGAAGCAAAAAAGATGAAGCTATAGCCAAACAGCGCCATCCAGGCGGCAGGCACATGCACAAACATTATCTTAACCGTCGCGCCCTGCTGATAATCATCGGGCACAAAGGCGACGCGATAAAGACCATAGGCGAGCAAAGCCAAAGCCAACGCCCAAAGCGGTGCGTGCAGGCGCGCCGCCAAGCCCATAAAGCGGGTCGGGTTGGCATAAAAAGCCGAGATATTTTCAAGCGCTTTCAGCATTTAAAATCTCTTTCACCATAATTCCTCTAGCGTAACGCCGAGCGCAGGGCGGCGGCAATGGTCCATGGCGCCAATAATAAGGCCGCCCCGCTCAACGCCGCCAGCACCCCCAAATAAGGCCAAATGCCGACACCGCCTTCCAGCGCCACACGCGCCGTGGCCGCACCGAAAATTAACACAGGCACATAAAACGGCATGGCGATAAGCACCGTCAACAGACCACCGCGTCGCACGCTGACGGCCAGCGCAGCGCCAATGCCGCCCGACAATACCAGTGCCGGTGCGCCGCACGCCATGGCGGCCAAGACCAAGGGCACCCTTGCGCCTTCAATATTCAACAAAAGACCGGCCAGCGGCACACTGACCAACAGCGGTACCACCAAAGCCAGAAAATGACCGAGCAGTTTGGCCAACACCGCAGCCTCGAAAGGCAGCGGCAGCAGCATCAGACGGTCCAGCGCGCCGTCTTCGAAATCAGCTTGAAACAGCCGGTCGAGTGTCGCCAAAAGCGCAATGGCCAGCACCACCCAGAGCAGGCCGGGGGCCAGCGCGCGCAATAATTTCAATTCCGGCCCCAGCCCGAATGGCAGCAAGGTGACGGCGATGAACAAAAAACTGACCGCAAGCACGGTCTGGCCGCCGCGCCAAGCGAGCTGCATATGCTGTCGGCAAATGGCGGCGAACAAGCTCATTTTCATACTCATGCCCCGGCTTCCATCGCTTGGCCCAATCTTATCTCGCTCTGGGCAAACGCCAGACCCTCATGGCTGGCGGCGACAATCATGCCGCCTTGTGCCAAATGCGCTTGCGCCAAAGCATCGACAAGGGCGCGAGCTTGCGTGTCGAGCGCCGTCATCGGCTCGTCAAGCAACCATAGCGGGCGCGGGTCGATAATGAGACGTGCCAATGTCAGACGGCGTCTTTGGCCGGCCGACAGATCGCCGACAAATTGCCAATCGCGCGCACCAAGCCCCAAGGTTGCAATGATTTGAGCGGGCAAAGCACAACCCGCCATCGCCGCTTCGAAAGCCAGCGTTTCACCGACCGTCAGGGCATTTTTGAGACCGTCAGCATGGCCCAAAAAGTGCACCGCTTGGTCGGGCGCGCCAAACGCCATCTCGATGCGCCCCGCCGCTACCGGCAGCAGGCCGGCCAATTGGCGCAGCAGCGATGATTTACCGCTGCCATTGGCACCGCCGACCAGCAGCGCCTCCCCGGCTTTCACGGTGAAAGATAAATTGTCAAAAAGCAGCGCCGCGCCGCGCGTACAGGCCAGCCCTTCAACGCGCAGCTCGCGCGCGTCGCCATACGCCGCCGCGCTCAAGCCGTGGCGCGCGCCTATCTCGGCATCAGATAGAACATCACTCATGCCATTGTTTTAGGCTGGCGGTGCGAATTTGGTCAAATCAATGCCTTGCACGGCGGTTTGATATTCGTCCAGTGACGGCGTGCGGCCCAATATGGAGGACAACACCACGACCGGCGTTGACGCCAAAAGCGACTCGCCGGCTTTTTCATCGCTGTCTTCTACCACGCGGCCTTTGAACAAGCGCGTCGAGGTGGCCATCACCGTATCGCCTTTAGCGGCTTTTTCCTGATTGCCCATGCACAGATTGCAACCCGGGCGCTCTAGATAAAGCGTGTTCTCATAAGCCGTGCGCGCCTCTTGTTTGGGCGCATTATCGTCAAACTCAAAGCCCGAATATTTCTGCAAAATATCCCAATCGCCCTCTTCTTTCAGCTCGTCGACAATATTGTAAGTCGGCGGCGCGATGACCAGCGGCGCTTGGAAAGTGACGCCGCCATTTTCTTTTTCCAAATTGCGGAACATTTGCGCGACAATTTTCATATCGCCCTTATGCACCATGCACGAGCCGACAAAACCCAAATCGACCTTCTTCTCGGCGCGATAATAGGAAATCGGGCGAATGGTATCATGCGTATAGCGTTTCGAAATATCGGCGTTTTCGACGTCCGGGTCGGCTATCATCGGCTCGTTAATGACGTCCAGATCGACTACCACTTCGGCGAAATATTCGGCATTATCATCGGGCCTAAGCGCCGGTTTTTCGCCCGAATTAATCTCACCAATGCGCTTATCGGCAATATCGATAAGCCCTTGCAACATACCTTGCGCGTTATCCATGCCCTTATCGATCATCACCTGAATACGCGCTTTGGCAATTTCCAACGAGCCGATAAGCGTCGCATCGTCGGAAATACAAATCGACGCTTTGGCTTTCATCTCCGCCGTCCAATCGGTGAAGGTGAAAGCTTGGTCGGCCAATAGCGTGCCGATATGCACTTCGATGACGCGGCCTTGAAAGACATTATCACCGCCGCATTGGTCGAGCATTTGCGCTTGTGTGGCGTGCACAACATCGCGGAAATCCATATATTCGGCCATCTTGCCTTTGAAAGTAACTTTCACCGATTCCGGTATCGGCATGGTCGCCTCGCCGGTCGCCAGCGCCAGCGCCACCGTGCCGCTATCAGCGCCAAAAGCGACGCCTTTCGACATACGGGTATGGCTGTCACCGCCAATGATGATGGCCCGGTCGTCGACGGTGATATCGTTCAATACTTTGTGAATGACATCCGTCATGGCGTGGTATTGACCTTTCGGGTCGCGCGCCGTGATGAGGCCGAACTTGTTCATAAACGCCATCAGGCGCGGCGTATTGGCTTGCGCTTTGGCGTCCCATACCGAGGCGGTGTGGCAGCCCGACTGATACGCGCCATCGACGCTGGGCGACAATACGGTCGCCGCCATGGCTTCCAATTCCTGCGAGGTCATGAGACCGGTTGTGTCTTGCGAGCCCACAATATTGACTTTGACGCGCACATCCGAGCCCGCATGCAGCGGTTTGTCAGTGGCGACGCCCAGCGCATTGGCGTTGAAGATTTTTTCAACCGCGGTCAGGCCGACGCCGTCATTGGTAATCTCTTTCGACGACGCAAACACCGATTGCAACGGCACACCCAACGTCTCGCACGCCATGGTTTGCAGTTTTTTGCCGAACACAATGGCGTAAGAGCCGCCGGCTTTCATGAATTCAATTTTTTGCGGTGTAAAGCTGTCGGCAATATCGACCAGCTCCTCATCGCCGCCCTCATTATAAAGCTTTTTGGTTTTCGTATTAATGGTCAGAACAGTGCCGGTCTCGACCGAATATTTCTGCTCCAGCACGGCATTGCCGTCATTGTTCAAAAGCGGCTTGCCATCATCGCCGATTTTCTTGACCCAGTTTTTAAGGTCAACGCCAATGCCGCCCGTCACCCCGACCGTGGTCAGAAAAATCGGGGAAATGCCATTCGTGCCGGCGACAATCGGAGCGATATTGACAAAAGGCACATAAGGGCTGGCCTGCGTGCCCGTCCAAAGCGCCACATTATTGACCCCCGACATGCGCGATGAGCCGACGCCCATAGTGCCTTTTTCGGCAATCAGCATGACGCGTTTATCGGGGTGCTGCAATTTCAGCGCTTCGATTTCTTTTTGCGCCGCTTCTGAAATCATGCATTTGCCGTGCAGTTCGCGGTCGGAGCGCGAATGCGCCTGATTGCCCGGCGATAAGAGGTCGGTCGAAATATCGCCCTCGGCGGCGATATAGGTAACGACTTTCACCTCGTCTTCAATATCCGGCAGTTTGGTGAAAAACTCGGCTTTGGCATAGCTTTCCAGAATATCCTTAGCGATGCTATTGCCCGCCTCATAAGCCTGTTTCAAGCGGTCAGTGTCGGCCTCGTAAAGAAAAACTTGCGTTTTCAACACCTCGGCGGCTTGCGTGGCAGTCGCAGGGGAAGTGGCAGGGGAAGTGGCATCACCCTCGCCATCCATCAGCGCCAAATCCAGCAGCACTTCCACTGACGGGCCGCCTTTCATATGCGACAGCAATTCAAACGCGAAATCGGTCGAGATTTCGGCCACATCCGCCAGCCCGAGAATAATCTCTTTCAAAAACTTGGCTTTTTCACCGGCCGCACTGGTGGTGCCGGGCAGCGTGTTATAGATGAAATGCTTGAGCGACGCTTCGCGGTGCGCGTGGCCCGTATCCTTAATCTGCGCGATAATCTCGGCCAGAAGCGCCGCATCGTCGATCGGCTTGGCGCTCAGGCCCTGTTTTTTGCGGGTTTCAATCTCTTCAAGATAAGCGTCATAAAGGCTCATGGCTCACTCGCTTTCAGCTATTAAAATAGTGCTGGCACTGACTTACTGCGTCGATTTAGCAAAGTCAAATGACCCGAAAAGGGGGCGGTTGACTAACTTTCGAGGTCGCGCTTGGCGGGCATTAAAACCGGCGTCCGCGCGGCGTCATAGCGCAATGCCCAACCCTCATAACGGGCATTCAATCGGTCGGCCAGCGCTTTGGTTTCGGCGCTCGCCGTTGGCTTGGCGGTGATGCGCATGCGGCTCCAAATCACTGTCGCCGCGCCGATATTTTCAAATCTTATCGACAAGCCGTCGGCATAGATAAGGGTAAAGCGGCGCGCCTTTTCAAAGTTAATCGCGTCTTCGCGCGCCACATCATCGGGGCGCAAGGTCTCCAGACGCTGCAACCAGCGCGCCGCGCCGGCCATTGACCACGCCTCACCGACACGCACAAAAGCGAAATCATCGGGCGCGCCTTCAAACCGCACTTGGTGCAATTTATCGGGCGCGTGACGCGGCAAGCGCGGGTCTATCCACGCCGCCGGTTCGGGGTTGCGCGGCAGACGTCCGCGCGCCAGCCAGCTCTGATTGCTGTCCTCGCGCCGCACGTAAAACTGACGCAATTCGGGGCCGTAATTCTCAACCTGCTGCTTGGCCTCGGCCTCGCTTTGCTGCTCCTTGCCGAGCAGCAGGGAAGCCAGTTCTTCGCCGCCGCTGTCAGTGACGCGAAAGCGCACCGCCGCGCCCAATTCTTCGGGCACTACAAGGCCCAGCGCGCGGTGCCAGTCGGGCTGCGCGGTGCGCGCCTCGACGGCTTTCAAATCGGCCAGCGCCAGCAGCGTCTCATTGACCAGCTCGTCATTGGCCGGATAACCCCAACGCTGGTCGAGCGTCCAGCCTTGCGCGCCGCGGCTCATATACAAACCGCGCACGCCCGACAGCCCCAGCCCATGCGTCACTTCCAGCTTTTGGGCGTCACGAAAATGCGCAGCATAATCGGCCAGCAGCACTTGCGGCGGCGGCACCACATTGACCGGCCGGTCGCCCATCAACCCGATAAAAGCCAGCACCAGACTGGCACCAGTGGCCAACCCCAAGGGACGCAAGAGACGCTGAATATCCATCAGCCCGTTGCCTCCTTTGACGCTTCGACAATCAACCCGCCGGCTTTTTGCGTTGCCAGTCTTTGGCGTCTTTGTCGCCACGCCAAGAGCAGAGCGACGCCCGAAATCAGCACCGGCATGACCGCAATATTGGCCCAGGTGAGGCGGCTTTGCAGCGCCTCAATATCGCGCCGCAGATTGCCCTGCACACGGCGCAACGCTTTGCGCGCTGCTACCAATTCAGCGCGATAGGCGACGGCCGCTTCATCGGCCTCGGCCAGTTGCGCGCCGCTTTGCTCCAAGCGGTCAAGCTCGCCTTGCGCCGCTTCGATACGGGCGATGAGGTTTTGCTGTTCGGCCAAATATTCGGCTTCGGCGGCGCGGCGCAGCGCTTCGATACGGGTGAAAGGACGGGCTGCTTTTTCACGCCCGCGCAGAGAGATAAGATCGTTCGACCCCATCAGGTTCTCAACCGCGTTTAAAAGAAACTTGCCATTATCGGCAATCGGCACGCCAAAGCGCTGGCCGAGATAATTCTGCTCCGACACCCAAAAACGATCATCGAAGAAATCGCTGTCAGCGAACACCACAATATTGGCCGTCTCGGTGGCGGCGATATGATTTTCGGCGCGCGCTCGGTCGCCTTTATCATTGGTCGCTTCGGGCGGGCCATCGGCAAAGGCGCTGGCGACGCGGCCCGACAGACGCGCGGCGATAACATAAGGCGCTTCGCCGACCGCGAAACGGCGTTGCAGCGCATCGGGCGTCGGCGCGGACAAGACATAATCGCGGGTCATCAATCCCGCCTCATCGGATGAGGTCACCAGCGCGGTGAATTGCGTGCGCGCCCCCTCGCTCGGCATCAGCGCACCGACCGTACCGATATTCAAGCGATCAATATTGCCGGTAATCGGGTCGTCCGCGTTCATCTCGCTTGGGCCAAGCCCCATCCATAAAATATAATCCGTGAGGGCGCGGCGCGCATCGCGCCCGGCCGCCACACGTTGCGCGCGTTTTCTATCGGCAACAATAAGATCGCCCGCCATGGCGACCCCCCATTGGCGCATCAAGCGCGGCATATCCGATTGCTCGGTATAGCCTTTCAATGGTTCGCCATTCGGCCCGGCCGTCAGACTGACCTCGGATTGCGGGTCGATGAAAGCGATGACGCGTCCGCCGCGCATCACAAATTGGTCGACCGCATAAGCCTGCACATCGGAGAGCGGGCGCGGATGAGCCAAGAGCAGCACATCGACGCGGTTGGGGATTTTCACCTCTTGCGGCGGGATAAACGCGACGTCGAAACGATCGGCCAGCTCGGCATAGATGAGGAAAGGCTGCGACTGGCCGCGCATCGCCGCCATAATGCCACCGGCCCCGGTGTCGAGCGGTAGATTGGAAATAATGCCAAGCACCGGCTTTTGCGGGCGTCCCAGATTGTGCAGCAAGCGCGCCAAATCATATTCCAAATATTGCTGCCGCTCGGCGGCGAAATAGGGAATGATTTCGACATTATCGACCAAATTGGT